>Ga0129324_10001842_pt1 | contig 13328 bp, 18 predicted proteins | sample CPBDNA_7_FD_96879 | JGI IMG/M metagenome (GOLD analysis project Ga0129324, IMG submission 96879) | Freshwater to marine salinity gradient microbial communities from Chesapeake Bay, USA - CPBay_Spr_15_0.2_DNA | ecosystem: Environmental > Aquatic > Marine > Coastal | place: USA: Chesapeake Bay... | reverse complement strand
CAAAGCATCAGGTTTGACGCGCAACGCTGGTCGGTAGATGAAGCAATGGCGTGGCTAGATGAACACGATTTTGAGCCGATTTTGTTTGAACCGGCGATTGAAGAAAGGGCTGAACCTATGGATGAGCAAAAGCCAGTTGAAATGATCGAAGAACGGTTTGACCGTGGCGAGTTAGTTTTCCGCGCGGCGGCGACTGAAATGGTTGATGAAGATGACCGGCGCGTGCGTATGTCGATCAGTAGTGAAGAACCGGTTGAACGGTCTTTTGGTTTAGAGGTGCTAGGTCACGAAGAAGGTAATATTGATTTATCACGTTTGAACAGTGGTGCGGCAAATCTTTTGCTTGACCACGATCAAACCAAAGTAATTGGCGTAATTGAACGCACTTACTTAGACAAAGGTGAACGCAAATTGCGGGCGGTTGTTCGCTTCTCGCGTAGCGCGTTGGCCGAAGAAGTGTATCAAGACGTCAAGGATGGCATCCGAAGCAATGTCAGCATCGGTTATGCAATCCGCAAAATGGAAGACAAGAGGGCTGACGGGACGGTCAGAATTTCATCTTGGTTGCCATACGAAGCTAGTATTGTGGCGGTGCCAGCGGATAGAAACGTTGGCGTGAACCGCAATGCTGAATTTGTTGAACCTGTGATTAAAGAAAAGGAGACACCAAAAATGTCTGACGTAAATCACGATGAAATCCGCGAAGCCGCCGCTGAAGCCGCCAAGCGTGATTTCCAAAAGAATGCCAGCGAGATCATCAATCTTGCTGTTAAGCACAACCGCCGCGATTTGGCTGACAAAGCCATTGGCGAAGGTCAAACTGTAGCGCAATTCCGCGCAGTATTGCTGGACGCCATTGGCGAAGGCAAGCCACTAGAGCAGTCAGCCGGTGCGGTTGATATGTCAGCTAAAGAACAGCGTGACTATTCATTTATGAAAGCTGTTCGCGGTCTGGTAAATGGTTCGGGTCTGAAAGGTTTGGAAGCTGAAGTTTCTGACGAAATCGCGAAGCGGTCTGGTCGTGAAGCACGCGGTTTCTATGCGCCAGATAGCTTCTGGGGCGGTCGGCGTGACTTGACTGTTGGCACAGCAACAGCCGGTGGCCACTTGGTCGGCACTGATCATCTTGGCGATCAGTTTGTTGACGCACTACGCGCACGCTTGGTGTTCAATGAACTTGGCGCACGCTTTATGACTGGTCTGCGTGGGGATGTGGCTATTCCAAAGCTGGCAACTGGCGTATCTGCTGGTTTCGTTGCTGAGAATGGCGCAACATCTGAAGTGAACGCTGTATTCAGCCAGATCACAATGTCACCAAAGTCACTTGGCGCATTCACAGACGTATCACGTCTGCTGATGATCCAGTCTGACCCATCAGTTGAGCAAATCGTTCGTGACGATCTGTTGAACGCGATTGCACAAAAAGTTGAAGATGTTGCCATCGAGGGTGGCGGGTCTAATGAGCCATCAGGCATCATCGACACTGCTGGCATCGGTTCAGTAGCTATCGGCACCAACGGTGGCGCGATTGCTTGGGACGACATCGTTAACTTGGTCAAAGAAGTTGAAGTTGACAACGCCGCGATCAATGGCAACACACTTGCCTATCTGACAAACCCGAAAGTGAAATCTTTGATGGCATCAACATCAAAGGTCGCTTCAACAGATAGCGTAATGTTGCTGGATGCACCTTGGAACAGCCTGTATGGATACAATTTGGCAGTGACCAACAACGTACCATCAGATCTGACCAAAGGCACATTGACCACAGCGTCAGCTATGATCTTCGGTGATTTCTCACAGTTGATGATGGGCTTCTTCTCAACACCAGACGTGTTGGTAGATCCATACACAGCCGGTTCAACCGGCGCAGTACGCATCCGCGTAATGCAAGAACTGGACATTGCTGTTCGTCACGCGCAATCATTCGCCGCGTGCTTGGACATCGATGCCTAAATCACAAGCGGGGCGGCTTCGGTCGCCCCGTCTTACCCATAGGGGATTTTGATGAAAATCAAGTGCAAAAGAAATATCGTGATAAAAGGCGTGGCACACGTTATCGGTGATATTGTTGAGGTGTCAGAAAGTATGGGTCTTGATCTGGTCAACACTGGCCGCGTTGAGGTTTACGAAGAAAAGATTGGCATCACTGATCGCGCTGTTGGTCTGACAAAAAAATCAGCCGCCAGCCTAGTCAAACGGAACACAAAGAAAAATGCCAAATAGATATATTAAAATTACAACGATCAAAGACTGCCAAGCCGGTAGCGTAGGGATTATGCTGGCCGGTGAAGATCACGATGTGCGCGAAGATGAAGCGCAAAAGCTGATTGATCGTGGTTATGCAAAGTTATGGTCTGACAAGTCAGCTAAAGTTGCCAAAGTATCTGAAGTGGACGATGAATAATGGCGGTCGAAAGCGCAAATGATCGTGCCATATTTGTTGGCATTGATGATTTTGGCGTTGCCGCGACCTATAATGCGGCCACAGTAAATGGCATTTTTGACAATGAATTTGTCGAGGTGGATGCTGGTGGCGGCGTTGGGTTTGCATTGCAACAGCCACGTTTTGTTTGCCGCACCGCAGACGTATCAGCCGCCGCTGAAGGCGATACAATCACGATCAATGCAACTGGTTACACGATCCGCATCGTACAGGATGACGGCACTGGTATGACCACACTGGTATTGGAAAAGCAATGAGCCACGTTAGACAGCAAATACGCGATGATATCGTGACCACGCTGACTGGTTTGGCAACAACGGGCAGTAATGTATTCCGAAGCCGGATATTTCCGCTGGAACAAACAAATCTGCCAGCGTTGGTGATATATTCAAAGAGCGAGACAAGCGAATATGATACAATCGGCTTGCCACGTTCGGTAAATAGAGTTTTAGACGTAGCTGTTGAAGCATACGTCAAAGGCGTGTCGAATTATGACAACACGCTAGACACGATTGCGGTTGAGGTTGAAGAAGCCATTGCCGCTGATGTAACGCTTGGTGGTCTGGCTAAAGACGCACAGATCACTGCGTTTGAAGCTGATTTTGCGGGTGATGGCGAACAGCCGGTAGCCGTTGGTCGCTTCACCATAACGGTCGAATATCGCACCGTTGAAAATGACGTTGAAACTGCCGCTTAAGGAGACAAACCAATGGCAACATTCAAAGGAAATGACGGTGTCGTCTTGATCGGCACTGACGCAATGGCTGAAGTAATCAGCTTTTCTGTAGATGAAACCGCAGATACCATTGAAGATACAGCAATGGGTGATACTGCTAAATCATACAAAGCATCATTCACCGATTTCAGCGGAACCGTTGAAACATATTTTGATGACACCGATACCGCACAAAACAACTGCACAGCAGGTTCAAGCATCACATTGAACTTGCAGATGGAAGGTAACACATCTGGCGATCACAAGCTGACTGGTTCAGCTATTGTAACCAGCCGGTCAATCGGTGTAACATCTGACGGTATCGTGACCGCAACTTACAGCTTCCAAGGCACCGGCGGTCTGACTGAAACAACCGTATCATAGGGGTAAATAATGGGCTTGGGAGAACAGATCGCGGCGCGGCGTGCGTTGCAACGTAAACAAATCGAGGTTGTTGAGTGGGGCGAAGAAGATCAGCCGTTGATTATATACTGTGGCCCCATTACCGCTGGAGACATCGACAAGCTACAGAGAAAGCATAAAGATTTTCTCAATAATATGACGATCACGGGTATGATTGATCTGATTATTGCAAAAGCTGAAGATGCCGATGGCAAGCGTCTATTCACGCTAGAAGATAAGATGTATCTTATGAAAGAAAGCGTGACGCTGATCAGTGACATTGCTGGCAAAATGTTTGGCGATGTTGACACAGTTGAGGATGCTGAAAAAAACTAAAGCAAGATCCGCTTCGGCTAAATATGATGGCCTTGGCGGATCGTTTGCACAAAACACAAGGCGAGATTGAAGAATTAACGCTGAGTGAATTAAACGAATGGTTCGCGTATTATAAGGTGATAGAAGATGGCCGATCAAAACCTTAGATTTACCATATCGGCTGTTGATAAAACACGCGCGGCATTTGGCGCGGTTGCTTCTGGATTGAGCCGCGTTAAAAACTCAATAATGAGCGTGCAAGGCGCACTGGTGGCACTTGGCGCGGGTGCCGGTCTGAAAATTATGGCCGGTCAAATAGACGATCTGGCCAAGGCGTCAAGCCGTCTTGGTATGACGGTCAACGAACTGCAATCATTACAATTTGCCGCCGGTCAAACAGGTGCGTCAGCCGAAGAATTAGAAAAGGGTCTGACACGCTTCAATCGGTCTATATCTGAGGCTAGTACCGGCATCGGCACTGGCCTGCGGTCGTTCAAGGCGTTGGGCATTGAAGTGATGGACGCGGCTGGCAATCTGCGACCGACAAATGATTTGCTGAACCAAGTGGCAGATCGCCTGACATTGATCGAAAGCCCCGCAGATCGCGTGCGTATTGCGTTTGATTTGTTTGGCCGGTCTGGTGTCAACTTGATCAATACATTGCAAGGCGGCAGTGGAGAAATGAACAAGTTGCGCGAAGAATTTAATCAATTTACGTTGGAACTAAGCGAAGAAAACGCGAAAGCCACAGAAAACGCTAATGATCGATTTGCGCGTATTGGTGAAACATTTGCCAGTATGGGTCGCATCATTACGTCTAAGGTTTTGCCAGTCTTGGCCAGCATAGCAGAATTTTTGACAGTGAAGCTGTTGACTGCGTTTGCAAACACTATCGCTGGTTTCCGGAATATGATTAACGCGCTGATCGATGGCTTCAATACGGTTGCCCGTAAATCAAATGGTATGCTTGAAGAAATGGATAGAAGCACGTTTGGCGAACAGTTTGAAGCTAAACTGCGCGGCTTGGCAGACGCATACGAAGCACTTGATGAAGCTGGTCAGACAACCGCAAAAGAAACAATGCCAAAAGTTGTTGTGTCACTTGATGATGTGGCTGTTGGTTTTGAACGTGTTAAAGAAGAAGCCGAAAAAACAAAAGAGGCTATCAGCGGCGTGACAATATTAACGCACGAAAGCACTAGCGGTTTGCAGAATTATGCAGCGGCTGCGCGTGATACCGGCAAACAGCTTGATGACATAGCTGTGCGTGGCTTGAACAAATTGGAAGATGGTTTATTAGGCGTGATGCAAGGCACAATGTCAGCCAAAGATGCGTTCAAATCGATGGCACAAAGCATCATTAGCGATCTGATGCGTATGGCTATCCAACAACAGATCACGGGTCGCATAGCTGGCTTTTTGGGCGGTCTTGGCGGTGGTGGTGGTTACAGCACAGTAGGTGCAGGCGCAAACACATATATACCGGCAGGCTTGGCATCTGGCGGCCCCGCAATGCGTAACACGCCATATATTGTGGGTGAAAAAGGGCCAGAATTGTTTGTGCCACGCGGTAGCGGTACTGTCGTGCCAAATGACAAGCTGGGCGGCGGCGGTGTAGTCGTCAATCAGACAATTAATCTGACAACGGGAATATCGCAAACAGTACGCGCTGAAGTGACCAATATGTTGCCGCAAATCAAAGAAGCCGCAAAAGGTGCGGTATTGGATGCGCGGCGGCGTGGTGGGTCATTTGGTTCAGCGTTTGGGGGTTAATTATGGCCATCACCTACCCGCTAACATTTCCGACACATACCGGCATCTTTTCAGTGAACCTGATAGCGCGTAATGTTGTCGGCATTACCACGTCACCATTCACGTTTTCACAGCAAAAATTTGAATATCAGGGCAAACGCTGGGAAGCTGACATTGCATTGCCGCCAATGAAACGCGAAGATGCCGAACAATGGATCACGTTTTTTATGAAACTGTATGGGCCGGTCGGCACGTTTTTGCTTGGCGATCCAAATGCCGCTACACCGCGCGGCAGTGCGGCTACAACGGCTGGCACGCCGGTCGTCAACGGTGCAAGCCAAACAGGTGACGAACTGGACATAGACGGGCTTCCAGCGTCAGCCACGGGCTATCTAAAGGCGGGTGACTATATACAGCTTGGCACCGGTACATCGTCACAGCTTTACAAAGTGCTTGATGATGTAGATAGCAACGCATCTGGCGAAGCAACTTTGCAGATATGGCCAGATTTACGGTCGTCACCGGCAGACGATGCAACGGTTGTTGTGTCAGGCGCAAAAGGTTTGTTTCAGCTATCAACGCCAACTACAAATTGGACAATCGATAACGCCGGTTTTTATTCAATGGCATTTGGCGCGGTTGAAACCCTATGACCAGATCACTTGGCAGTAATTTTGACGCGGCACTAACGGCTGATGTTATCAGGCCGTTTTTTGCTGTTGATCTTGATTTTGATGATGGCAATTTGCGAGTTTGGACGGGTTACGGTGATCTGACGATTGGCGGCGAAACCTATCTTGGCGGTGCTGACATTATGAGCATCGGCGAATTTGAGGAAACTGGAGAGATCCGCGCAAACGGTATATCAATAGGCTTCACAGGTCTGCCATCGTCAATTATATCACCGGCTTTAAACCAAAATTATCAAGGCCGCACAATGACGGTTTATTTTGGCACTTTGGACGCATCTGGGGCTATTATAGACACGCCATATGTTGCATTTCGTGGCCAGATGGATGTGATGAACATATCTGAAAGCGGCGACAGCGCACAGATAACGATAAATGGCGAAAGCCGATTGATCGATCTGGATGTGCCACGGGTGCGGCGGTATACTAGCGAAGATCAGAAAATAGATTTTCCGAATGATAGGGGTTTGGAATACATTGCTGATCTGCAAGACAAAGAAATAGTTTGGGGCGGCTAGTATGGGTTGGGTAAACGATTTTTTTGATGGCTTCAAAGAAGCTATAAAAGACCCTGTAACGCTAATTATTGCCGCCACGTATGCTTTCACCGGCAACTGGGCAATGGCCGCGACCACTATTGCTTTGTCAAGTGCCGGTTATGCAATGGCCGCGCGGCAAGATTTGCCTGATTACAGCAGTTTTGCAACCGAAGGTGCGAACCGCACCCAAATGATTAAACAGCCAACGGTGCCACGGCGTTTTGTTTATGGCGAAACGCGCGTTTCTGGCGTGCTTGGTTATGTGCAATCAACAGATGACAATAAATTTTTGCATATGGTTATTTTGTTGTGTTCGCACGAAATCGATAGCTATCAAAAAATATTTTGCAATGATTTAGAATTGACGCTGGATGGCAATGGTTTATGTACTGCGCCTGATCAATATGCCGGTTTAGTGCGCGTTGAAACTGCGCTTGGCACAGATGCACAAGCCGCTAACGCAAATCTGATCACTGAAAGCGGCGGTGACTGGACAAGTGACCATAAACTAAGCGGCATTGCATATATGTATGTGCGGCTGGAATACGACCGTGATGCTTTCCCGTCTGGCTTGCCTAATTTCAGCGCGTTAGTGCGGGGCAAAAAGCTGTATGACCCGCGCACATCCACAACTGGATTTAGTAGCAATCCTGCGCTTGCAATACGCGATTATTTGACAAACACCAAATATGGCTTTGCGGCAGACACGACAGAAATCAATGACACAGCATTCAATGCCGCCGCAAACGCTTGTGATGAAAGTGTTGCGCTTGATGCGACTATATCTGGTGGCGGTACAGAAAACCGCTATGAAATCCACGGCACGTTTACAACAGAAAACGCGCCAAAGCGTATATTGGAAGAAATGATCACAAGTTGTGGCGGTTTATTGTCTTATAGCAACGGCAAATTTTCAATCAAAGTGGCAGAATATAGCACGCCAACTATCACGCTCGATGAAAACGATCTGGTCAGCCCAATCACTTTGCAAACCAAACAATCAAAGCGTGATAATTATAACGCTATTAAAGGGATATTTGCGCCGCCAGAAACCAATTATATCGTTACAGATTATCCAGCTTTAACTAGCACGACATTTGAAACTGAAGATGGCGGCACGCGGCGTTTCTTAGATTACGATTTGCCATATACAACGTCATCACCGATGGCACAGCGATTAGCCAAAATCGCATTATACCGCAACCGGCAACAGATTATGCTGCAAGGCAATTTCGGTATGAAAGCGTTTGATCTGCAAGTTGGCGACAATGTGTATGTGACAAATAGCCGGTTAGGATTTTCAAGCAAGGTTTTTGAGGTGGCAGAATGGGCGTTAGTCACATCAGCGGATGATGCTGGCAACCCATCGTTAAGCGTTGCACTGTCATTACGCGAAACAAACAGCGCGGTATATGACTGGAATGCAGATGAAAAAGCATTTACACAAGACAACACAACACTGCCAGACCCGTTTACGCTGACATCACCAACCGTCTTGACAGATGAAGGTGTTGTCACAGTCAATCAACAGCCGGTCGCAACCATTGAGGTGTCAGCTAGTAGCACAAACCCGCAGGTCATTCAATTTTATGCAGAATACAAGCGAAGCACTGATACTGATTATATAACGCTTGGATATTCTGATAGTGGGTTTTTCACAATACCAAATGTCATCACAGATGTGATATATGACATCCGCGTGCGGTCATATGGTGCAAACGCCAGATCGCCTTTTGTCGATGTGCAACATACTGTCACCGGCAAAGCAACATTGCCATCTGATGTGACAAATTTCAGCGTGAATATCGTTGGCCAACAGGCTGATTTAAGCTGGACACCAACAACAGATGCGGATCTGTCGCATTACATCATCCGGCATTCACCGCTGACAACAGGCGCAGTTTTTAACAACACTCGTTTGATTGCAAAAAAAGTGTCACGACCAGCAAATACTGTGACGGTGCCAGCTTTGACCGGCACATATTTCATTAAAGCTGTTGATAAATTTGATAACGCATCTGCAAATGCTGACAGTAGCGTTGCGCTTGTCGATGACATACAAGGTTTCAACTTTGTTGATGAAGTGGTTGAGCAGACCGCATTTAGCGGATCAAAGACAAATGTAGTTGTGATTGATGACAAATTGCAGTTAGACACATCAAATCTGTTTGATAGTGTCGCCGGTGATTTTGACGATGCTACCGGTTTGTTTGATGGCGGCGGTGGTTTGATCGTTTCGTCAGGTACATATGATTTTGCAAATTATTTGGATTTAGGCGCAACATATACATCAACGGTTAAAACAAATCTGAAGGTGACACAACTGTCACAACACACCGGAACTGTAACAAACGGCGCGACAGATGTTGATTTATTTGTTAGCACGACAACAGATGACCCTGCTGGATCACCAACTTGGACGGCATACCGACAGTTTATTGTCGGCAGTTATACTGCACGCGCTTTGCGGTTTAGGGCAGAGTTGACAACAACCCAAAGCGATGAAACGCCAGCTATCGAAGAATTAGAAGCACAAGTTGAATTGCCAACACGCACGCAAAGCGACAATGATATACAGTCTGGCACTGGCGCGAAAGCGGTGACATTTTCTGCGCCATTTAATACATTGTTGGCGGTGTCTATATCGGTCGGGGATATGCAAAGCGGCGACTATTATGCTATAACAAGTAAATCAGCCACCGGCTTCACTATCAATTTCTATGATAGCAGTAATACAGGTGTTGATCGGCTGTTCGATTACGTTGCAACGGGGTTTTAAATGGCACAGCACGACTATACTATTGCGAACCAGACGTTTCCAAACACGCGCACTGATATAAACAATGCGCTGTCAGCAATCGTCAGTCAAAACAGTGGCGCATCTGCGCCATCGACCACATACGCATATCAACTATGGTATGACACAACAAATAACAAGCTGAAGCAACGAAATGCGGATGATGACGCTTGGATTGATCTTTTTGATGTTGATCAAGTCGCAGACACGGCCACGCCATCAACAGGGGGTGCCGGTGGCGGCGGGCTTTTAAAAACAGCTATATCCAGAATTGATACGGTTCAGAGTGTTGCTTCAACCACTCAGGCAGAACTAGCAGATTTTGGTTCTTTCACACCTTCACTAACAACCAGCACTATTTACATAACAGGTAATGCACTTATAGGTGGGCCAGTAACCCAGTATTTTGGTTACAAGTGGGTTGTTGATGGAGTTGATTACCTAAATGGCACATTATCATCCAATGCGACTGCTGGTTATTATATAACAAACGGTTATCAAATGAGAGTTGCCCCATTAACAACTAGTATTTCTAATACAGATGGTTCTGCAATAACAGTATCATTACACGCACGAAGCAATTCTGGTACTGTTTATCTAAACCGAAGCACAAACCAAACTAATGCAGATAATGCTTCACAGGGTATATCTGAGATTATGTTTTTAGAAGTATCGGTGTAAACAATGCAACACGAAGCAATATACTCACTATATTCAAATGTAGTTAAAATTAACGGTATCGGTGCTGATGCTATTGCGAAAGATGCTGATGGCAACATTGTATCTTGGGATGCCTCTGCGGTTGCAACTAAAGAAGCCGAGTTGCTCGCGGCTTACAAACTGGATGAATTACGCACAGAGCGTAATCGCTTGCTTGCCGAAACAGATTATCTTGCTTTATCAGATCAAACGCTAACAAGCGATATGTCTGTTTATCGTCAATCATTGCGTGATATTACTAATAATTATTCATCATTAGATGATGTTGTTTGGCCGGTTAAACCATAGGTGATTTATGGACAACGATACCCAAATTGACGTTGCGACAATAGTCACCGGCATAACCGCGCCATTATGGGTCGAAGCACTTGAACACTGGTTTGGTATGGTCGCCGCGTTTGGTGCTATGGTGCTGGTATTCTGGCGGCTTTATCGTATGAGCAAAGTAAAATGATCGGCGTACCTTATATAGATATGATCCAGACTGTTTTGCTGATGATTATCATTTATCAGCTTAAAGACTGATGATCGAATTTTTGCTGGTCGTCTATATGGGGGCTGGCATTATCAGCCAGACGCAAACATTTGCGGATGTTGATCGCTGTTTATACATTGCCAATCGTTTAAATAACCAGCCAGCCATATCGTCTGTTGACGGCAAACGTGTTAAAATGAAAGCGATTTGCAAGCCGGTCAGCAGGTGATGATATGGATCCCCTAACATTATTGGGCATAGCAACCACCAGCTATTCGGTGCTGAAAAAAGGTATTGCCGCCGGTCGAGAAATTGAAAGTATGGCTGGCGATCTTGGTCGCTGGATGGGTGCCATACAAAACATCAAAACACATCACGCCACAGCTAAATCACGCCGCTTCGGATCGGTTGAAGAAGAAGCGTTGGAAAGTTTCGCTTGCCTTAAAAAAGCCGAACAGATGGAAAACGAATTGCGTAATTTTGTAATTGGGCATTATGGAATGAATGCGTGGCAACAGATCATCCGGCTACAGGGCGAAATTAGAAAGCGGCGCAAAGAAGAAGAAGCCGCTCGGCAACAGTTTATAGATGATTTAATTATTTGGGGGTTGATTGCTGGCTGTATTGCACTGACACTAGGCGGTATCTTATGGGTAATTATGGCGATGTAATTGTCTGTCATTTTAGGCTTAATTGGTGAGCATATTGCCGCCGCTACCATATTGTCACTTGGGTGGCGAGTGTCTATGTGTCAGCAAAATTCGATAGATCTTTTGGCGTTTGATAATGACACCTTTTTACGCATTCAATGCAAGGCTTCGAACCCATATTTATCTAAAGGTCGTAGACAGCCGTCTTGCCATTTTCAGCTTGGTCTGGGCGGTCAGAAACGCCGCGCAACGCTTGAGGATTACGATATTGTCGCTCTGGTTAAGCCCGACACAAGATGCTGTCTGTTTATGCCCGTCACATCGGTGTTACAATACAAAACCAAACGGGTGTCACCGACACGGTTTACGGCTGAAAACGAAGCTGATAGCTGGCATAAATCGGTTGATGTCATTATGGAAATGAGGCGGTTGAATGGACTGGTCAAAATATCCTAATTTTAACGAACAGGAATTTGCTTGCAGTGAAACCGGCGAATGCAATATGTCGGCGGCATTTATGGCTAAACTGCAAGAACTGCGTGATGTGTATGGCCAGCCGATGACCGTCACCAGCGGCTACAGAAGCCCGAAGCACAGCATCGAAGCCAGCAAGCCGACCGGCAAACTGTCAGTCCATACGCGCGGCTGTGCGGTCGATATAGCGTGCAACGGGCAACAGGCGCACGAACTGATGCGGCTGGCTTTCCAGATGGGATTTACCGGCATTGGCGTAGCGCAAAAAGGCAGTGCAAGGTTTTTGCATTTAGACACGTTTGTCGGCGCACCGCGCCCAAATGTTTGGAGTTATTGATATGATACAAGCATTATTGCCAATGTTACAGCCAGCGATCAGCAAAGCTTTGGATATGATACCAGACCCTGCCGCTAAAGAAAAAGCGCGGCAACAGATGGAAAATGAAATACAAAAAGCAGAAAGCAGTTTTCGTGATTTTGTAGTTGCATATGAAGGGCGCGGCGATCAGGTTCATTGGTCAATACAAATTTTGCGCGGGTCTGTAAGACCGGTTATCACTTATGTTCTAGCTGGTGCGTTTATTTATGGGTTTTTGTCCAGAAATGTTGACAATGATGCAATGGAAATGCTTTGGCAGTTAAATCTGTTGTCATTGGGTTTTTGGTATGGCGAACGCGCTTTGAAAAATCTTGGCTTAGATATGAGCAAGAAAAAGGGCAGTTAATCCTGCCCTCTTTTTATACGTTCGATTAGCAACGCTTTTGGCGTGGTTGCTGTATTGCGCCGAACTAGCCGGTCAAGTGGCGGGGTTGCTTTCGGGATTTCCAAAGCGGCTTTGATTTCCTCTTTGGTCGGCACTTTTAAGATAAACGCCACACCCGCCAACCCTCTGGCACGCGCCTTGTGGCATATTTAATTTTTCGATAACGCATTGCATCTCGCAATCGTTCTATTTTTCCGCGATTGTCGCAAAGCACACTATCACCGACATCCATCTTATCAATTATTGGATGTTTATGCCTTGGTTTTGGCACTGGTATGTTTTTGTCGATTTTCATTTATGATACCTAATCTTTCATTGAAACAGTTGACGTGCAAAACCTGTTTGCTACCGTCACACACATAATCGTGGCCATTTAGATCCACGTTTTTTTCACACCAGATGCAACGCTCTAGGCGCGGCATCCGGCGTGTTGGTTTTGATCTAGAACGGAATCGCATCATCGACAGCTTGTGCCAATGTTACGGGCTGACCCTGCGGCTGGCTTTGCGCTGGCTGTGGGTCGCTGATAGATGCTGACATATATTTGTTGCCAGATTTGCTTTCGCGTATCCACAATGCTATGCGCTTTT
>Ga0129324_10001838_pt1 | contig 13361 bp, 9 predicted proteins | sample CPBDNA_7_FD_96879 | JGI IMG/M metagenome (GOLD analysis project Ga0129324, IMG submission 96879) | Freshwater to marine salinity gradient microbial communities from Chesapeake Bay, USA - CPBay_Spr_15_0.2_DNA | ecosystem: Environmental > Aquatic > Marine > Coastal | place: USA: Chesapeake Bay... | reverse complement strand
ATTTTTGCCATATGTAGACTGTAGATAAGATACGAATTCGCTTTGAATACTCGATGTCTTTACTGATGCTAATATATCTTGGATTTCTTGCAATTGGCTCATTATTTCTATTGTCTTATACAATGAATGCCTAAATAGTATTGCCTGTAATTGGCAAATGCGTCATACTATTTTCTTCATAATAATTCTGTTTTTGCAATTGGAGAGATTTGATTTTCTCTAATATGATCCGTTGGTCCTGTATCATGTCATTTTGTACTTCTTGACTAGTTTTTTTCCGGTGAAAACACAAGTATAAAATAATGGATGCAATAATAATAAACGCCACTACTATAATTGTGTTGAATATTTTAGAATACAACATAACCCGGTTTTCGTGGCATTGTTTTAATGTACTGTACAAGTGATAACCGGTATTGGAATCAATTAATTTGGGTATCGAATCGGGTATATCAAATCGCATATCTGGTCGATGATTCTTATTGTTTCTACGGTAGGGTTGTGTAATTTTATTTTGTACTATATCAATCGTATAGTATAAAAATTAATTCAAATAAGCGCTGAATTCGATATCCATAATACAAACAAATAACTCAAAATGGCTAAACTGATTGCCACTAACCATATGGGAACCACCGTTTTGTGTTTATAGCCTACACCAAATTGTCTAAAGGAACCATCTGGCATGTAGGCAAATGCCGGTTTAACAAAGTGGAATAGGCCAAATAGCAAGAAAAAACACAATATGGCAAAATAAACCTTGTAATTTCTCAATAATTTACGAGGTATTACTTTCATTCCAATAAATAATATTATTTTGTATAATATAGTATTTGCTTTTTTATACTAATTAGTTAGATATTTACTAGGTCATTTTGTACTAAAGTATGTTATCAATCATTTTCCTTTTCCAGCATATCCCATCCATCATTGTCTCCAGCATCATATAAATCATCATAATTCATATTTTCATCTTCATCCCCGTCACCATAATCCATTTCATCATCATTAAGTCCATCGTCCATAATTCCATTGTCATACATGTATTGGTTGTCTTGGCCTTCAGTTTGTATATGGTTCCATAATGCATCCATTTCATTATTTGACGATTCATTTGTTTCTGCATTATTATCTAAATAATTAGTATCTTTGGTGAATTCGTCTCGTTTACCGTATTTCTTCAACAAATTAATATCTGTATAGTAATTACCCATTTTCACCTTTTTCAGGGCTTTTTCGGCGGCTAATATTTTCTTATTATTATTTCTAAAGTTCAATTGGATTTGCTCTTTTTCTTTGGATCGAATTTTGTCAATGTTATTTTGAATGGAACTGTACTGAATAACTGACTTTTGAATATTACGTACAAAACTGTTCCGATTAGAAGAATCCAAATCAAGTAAATACCGTAGAAAACTAGAGGCCTTGTATACAATCGTATCTTTGTTGACAAATTCAATGGTATCCACATTATCTTGATTATCATTTGCGGTAATAATCAGTTCAGCAATTTCATCTTCAACGTAGACCAATCGATAAAAGATATAATAGAGACAAAATAACAAATAATGTTTGTACAGTGTATCGTGTTCTTCGGGAAAACAGCCGTGAATTAATGCAACTGTAGAATAAATGGTTTTCCAACACGATTGTAGTGATTGAATAATTTGTTTCATTACAGCATCATCTGTATAGTTATTCAACCCTTTGTATCTTTCATCGACCACGTCTTTCATTTTTTCCTTGTCGCTTTTATTAAAGAACCACGACTTTGCATTGAAATGGGATTCCGTTTTACCATGAAGGATACCCGATGGAATAACGACAGTCAAATAGTACAAGTAATTCTTCAAAATACGAGCTAAATCCAAATAGGATACATTGGGGTCATTTGACCATTTTTCAAAACAGGTCAATGGTGTATTGGCTGGAATACCACCCATTGTGGCTAAATGATTCAATGGTTTGAAATATTGCGAAAAACGTCTTAAATCTACGAATTCTCCTATTTTTGCGTGTAAGGCTTCTTTCATATTTCGCGTTTCAATAATAAGTCCATTTTGTAAGTCCGCTAACAATTCTTCTTGGGTTTTAGTATGACCTTTATCTTCTTGGTGTTCTTCTTCTTTTGAATCCTCCGGTTGACTAGTAGTAACATCAAGACCACTGGGATTTCTCTCAAAATAGTTTTCCAACAGCATTTTTATTTTTTGTACAGGATGATACAACTTCTTTTGTTCTTCAGTCATAGTGGATTCATTGGGAATGGTTTCAGTGATACACTGTTTCCAATCCTCCCATGAATTCAATACGGCTTGTTTGTGTTGCACTTCTATTGGTTGAATCACTTTTACAACATTCCTCTTGTATACATTGGTCATAATAGAGGTAAATTGTTTCAAATTCAATGCATGTTGATTTTGCTTCAACAAGTGTATTTTTTCTTCAATAGAACTGTTTTTATCGTATTCCGGTGGTTTCTCGGCTAAAAAGATTTTCAAGAATTCTGGAATGGGTTTTATTGTAGAATCCAGATTCAAGTATCGAATATAAGTCTTGTACATTAAAACATCATTGTAGAGACAAAAAATATTGGGCGTTTCTTGTTGGTTGGGACTGGTTCGTTGGTGATACGAAACCAGCATTTGCGAGTTCGACAAGCCTTTCCACGTTTTATCCAAATACCCGTTGATTTTAGACACATTATTGATGTACTGTTTAATACTATCGTTTTCATTCTTAAAGTATTCCACTGGATTATGAGACTGATTCAGTTCATTGCAACATGTGTTTTCCAATACAGGAAATGGACTATTGACACCTAGTATTTGTCCTTTTTCTTGTACAGTCTTATGTATCATTTCAGCAATGCCGAGAGAAAACAAGAACGATTTGCCTAAATACATGCCGTAATAGTTCCACTGGGCTGGATCTCCTGTACGAAGAGCCTTTTCAAATGCTTCATGTACAGTACTTGTAATAGGCTTTATAGTATCCGTATATTTCAGTATGTCAATTTTGCCCGGAGGTAAAAAACGAGGCCAAGAATGACTAACATGAAGAGAATCTGCTGCCGATAATACGGCATCATTTTGTGTAGAAATGTCGTGTTCAAGATATGCTCGTTTTTCGGTCAATAATTCTTGTACATCGGCATTTTGTAAAATGACATCGGTTAAATGACCCATTAATTTCCGTTCCAATTTCCCCTTGGTTTTGGAAATCACTTTCCAAGGATACGCATCAGTGCGCATGGTACGCAATACACACGAAATGTAAATAATCGAACCGTCTTGTGTACTGTCCTTCTCTAATGGAAATCCGCCGAATTCTTTTGTACATTGTCCAAATGTACGGCGAATGTTCAGCGAAGGGGTCAATGTTTGTACGGAAATCAAAGTCGAAGACACGACCGTATACAACAGTAGAGAATAATAAAATTCGTCGTATTTCAATGCTTTTCGCGTTTTGTCCTTTTCTTTCTTTTTCTCCGCTGCTTCTTTTGCAGCCAATGCTTGTTCGTATTTCTCTCGGGGTATAAATACTTTTTCATTTAGCAAGAATTTCCCACATAAATCCATGGCAACATGTTCAATTTTGTCTACGGGTATGTACAGATTTTTGCACACGGCTTTCAAAATATGGAGACATTTACGCATTTGTGGGTCGGCGTATAATTTGCTTTCGTGTATGGTTTGATAAATCGAGTGGTTGACTTCAATATCATCAACAAATGCATCTTTGTCATAGGAATTGACATTGTCGTCATCCATAAAATCACCATTGTCAAACGCCATTGTCTCATCGGCGAAATCCATCATACACAATACACGCCCGGTGTGAATTTCATAAAAATATCCGTCCATTCGTTTTGCCTGTTTTTTCATTGTGTACAGTGTTTCTTCATAATTTCCCCGGTAAAATGCATTGGCCAATTCAAATTCAAAGCGTGGCAATAATGGAATTGATGTTTCTTTACAGTAGAACCAATGTTGGTTTTCTTCTACCATAGGGTCACGGCAATAAGTATGTCGGTATCTCCGGATATTTTCCTGTGTCAATATGAAATCGTTTTGTGGATTGCGAATTAAATCCAATTTTTCTTGATATGGAGACACAATACGGTCAGTATCGTCGACTTCCATTGCCATAAATGAATGTTCTACATCAAATAATTCTTGCTGGGTAATGCGATTTTCTAACATTTTGTCTAATTGTTTCTTTTTATTTTCAATGGCCTTGATAACATTTTTCTGGATTTCTTCCGTAGATTGGCCGTATTTTTTCAAAATATCTTGGTTTACTGTAGAAGATGTGGTTTTTAATCCATTACACGTCAAATCGTCCGGTTTGGCAAATGAAGAACTATCTACATCTGGGTCGTATACCCATGTATTATGGTCACGACGGAAATATTTCTGTATTTTCCGTACTTGGGCTTCGATTTGGATTTCTTGTTTTTCCGTTTCCGTAAAATTACACTCGTCTACACCTTGTGGCAAATTTGGTTTCATTTCCAATAAAGCGTAATCGCCATCTTTGACCACTTTATATCCCTGGATTAATTCTCCTGCCAATGTGGCGGTATTTTGTATGGAGCAACCATGTCGTTCTGACAAATCATTGGCCACGAAATCTTGGAATTGTTCAAGTGTCATGGTTCCTTTTATCTTTTTGTACTGGTCCATAATCGAATACTGATTTCCGTCGTACTTTTCGTCGTAATGTAAATCCCGTACATCGTTGTCTTTTTGCATGGATTGTATGGAATCGTATTGTTTGGCAACGGCTTTTTGGTTGTTGTCGTAAAAGTGTCGTGGTTCTACAAAAGTACTTTGTATGGATGGAGTAATCAGTTCTACATTTTGCAAGAGCAATAAATGGGCAAATACTTGCATATCATCATACGCGTATAATCGTGTCAATATATTCTTTTGGTTGCCGACTTGGACTCCTTTGTCTCGATCAGTTTGAATTTTTAGACGATATGCTTGACCCATCATATGGCGATATTTAGGCCGTTCCACTCGATCAAAATATGTATCCACGAATTTGTCCGTATAAGTGGAATTGGTTTGAATTAAATATTCATTCAATGCCATTTTCTGTACCTTTGCATCTTCGTAATATCGGCGAATGTTATCCCGCAATTGATATTGAACCATTTTCATGGCAGTAAATGGGACATTGCCATTCGTATATTCGTATATACGGAAACCGGCTAAATAGGACTGTAGAGAATATTTCTCTCGATTCTTGTCTTTGTACTTTTCAATCAAGGCAAAACTATTGGGAATGACGCACCGCAATAAATCGGGTAGTTGATTCTCGTACAATGCATCGGTTTGCAATTTTACATATACCACTTTCTTTTCATGAGGGTATATTACATTTTCATTTTTTTCGGCCGTTAATCGTTTTTCAATGGATTCCCCATTCAATGGAATCGTAATGGTATTTTTCGGTGTCAGTAGAAAGTACATATATGGTGTTCGATAATGGCACTTTTGTAAAATACTACTTTGTATATGCGCATTGTTAACATCATACAAATATTTCTCCGGTAGCAAATAAGCCCCATCTACTGGTATGGATTCTGATGGTATGGATTGAATAAGTGGACTTCTCTCGGTTCTATATTTATTACTGGTACTGAAAAATGAAGGACCATGGACTCGTTGGATTTCGCTATTGTTGCCAACCACTATATCCATATCTTGTTGAGTATTGACGGTAGGATATTGCGATAAATCGGCATTGGGCATCGTAAATGGTTTCCAATACAATTTGCTCAATTTAGAAAGCATTTGTTGATAGGGAATATAACCGTCTATTACACCAATTGGGTCTTTTTGATAAAACTCATTTACAATCTCATTTTCATTAGCCAACATGCTCAAGAATTCGTCATTCTGGATACCTTCACCACGAACATCGGTATTAGGATAGGTTTTTTTCTCAATATGCGAAGAACTCAATAATAATCCCGAATGAATACTACGGTTTACTGTAGGAATATATGTCTCCAATAAAGGTTTGTGCAATTTGGGGTTTGCATGAACTAATGGTCCTTGTATTTTCCCATATTGATCTTTGACGGAATACAAATCACGCAAGTCGCGGAACCGCTCAATGTGATTATAAATGTTCTTCATTACCAATCGCGTGCGTTCTTCTTCCGGAATAGAATACACTAAACTTTCCAATAAGTCATTCATTTGAACATCAACATTGTACTGTACACGTAATAATCCCGGGTTTTTACGAGCACCAATGGAATCGGTGATATCCACAATATGGTCTTTTAAAGCATGCGATGCTTCGTTTTCCAATTCTTGCATATAGTCTTCTTCCATGGAAACATCATCGGGAACAATAATTTCGATTTCCCCAGACGGAGTAGTCGTTTCCACCACACTATCTTCTACAGTAATTCCATCGGGAGATCCTTCGTCTTGTTTTTTTTCGTTTTCTTCTTCTTCTTCTTCTTCATCTTCTTCTTTAGTAAACTTGTCATCTATGGAAGTAGGGTCTGTTCCTTGATAAGATTTAGGAGGATTGCATAAACAAATGCCCCGTAGAGGGATATTTTTGGGAATGCCTTTGTAAGCAAAGTCCAAGTAATATAAATTTCCTTGTGGATGGGTCAATAATGTAATCATATCTTCTTCTAAATGTTGAATTTTAGCAGTAATGATTTCCCGTACATCGCCGTGGAATTCCAATTCCACCCATGCTCCGGGTAAAAGGCCATTTTGTCTAGCAAATCCCCGATGCATAGCCCTACTACACAATTCGATACTTTCCCATTGACCCATTAGGTCACTTGCCCCTTGTTTCAATGGGATGGTTTTGATTTGCATGGAAGTAGTATGGACCAATTCCACGAAACCATTAGGATCATAATAATACACGAAAAATGTCTTTCCGTGGTATTCGGGGTCTTTAGGAGATATAATCCGTATAATATCTCCCAGTTGTAGTAAAAAACCACTCATTATAACTTTCAAGAGGTATATTGTATGTATATATATTTTTCGTCTTCTTAATTTTCTATCAACATCAACAACAACAAATAGGTTGTGTTGTTTTGCTAAATATATTAAATCTACTTTAGTATATATAGTTACCTACAGTAGTAAAAAACATAGAAGAATATGGTGGCCAAAACGTTTACTGCCAAATTTTTTGAATTTTTGAATCCAAAGAAATTGTATATCTGGTTATTACTATTAGTCATTGCTTTAGCCATTGGAGCATATCGCGTATTGAAGAACAATAGTGGTTCTCTTGAACAAAGACAAAAACGAAAAGACGTACCCAATGCTCCTGGTAATGTTGGTGATGTAGAAATCCTTTTTTTCACCGTAAATTGGTGTCCTCATTGCAAAAAAGCACAAGCACCATGGACTGACTTCAGCAATGCATATCACGGAAAAAAAGTAAAAGGCCGTAGAGTACGATGTATGAAAATGGATTTAACCGAAGGCAATCCAGATTATACAAAAGCCAAAGAATATGCCGATAAATACAAAATAGAAGGATATCCTACCATAAAAATGCTCAAAGATGGTCAGGTCATTGAATTTGATGCCAAAGTATCAACCAATGCTTTAGAGCAGTTCGTCGAAGACGTCATTTGAGTTGTCGCTGTCTTTTGATACGTCATCGAATTGAATTTTGATTTTCCCTTCAATCACTTCGGCTCCAATACCCAGACCTTTCAGGATTAATCGTTCACGTTCTTGTTTGGAATTCAATGCCAATGAAATGGATGAATACGACAATTCCATATAAGCACCATATTGATTTTGTACAATCGGGTCTTGAATCCATTTGTCGTAACTAATACGATACCAAGATTTAAATAGTAATTCGACTAAATAATCCACCAATAAATATTCCGAATTTTGTTTTCGATTCGCACTATTTTTTTCCATATCAAAAAGTAAGACCATTCCCAATACTGTTGAAGGGTCATATTCATAATCGAGACATTGTTTCATTGGATAATTCGCAAAAATAGCCCCATCAATAAAGAGTTGACCGTCTTTTTCCAAGGGTTGGAATACTATAGGAATTGCAGATGAACCATATATTGCTTCTACAATAGTCCAATTTGGATGCGTTTTATGGGACACATCGACTAATTCAAAAGTCGTCAAATTGGTCATATAAAAATGAACTTCTTTTTGGGTAACATTGTAGAATTCCTGTAGAGTAGTATTGAGTGTCATGTCTTTGCCATATAAAAATGGCCCAAGTGCCTTTTGGATGGTATCCATTGAAAACATTCCACCGACCCGCAATGCCTCAATAATGGTGGATATATTGAAATCGAATAGTTTAGCCCAATTGTAGTTCACTACATACTCTTTTATTTCATCTACAGTATAGTCCATTGCGAATAAGACGCAACAAATACTACCGACTGAAGTACCGTGGTATGTTTTGATTGTAGAAAGGTCGACATGACCATGGAACAACAAATATTCCATGATTCCTAAATAGATGAATCCGACGATTCCTCCACCGGAAAATACAAGATGTTCAATCATTTTGTATTTTAATGGAAAGCAAACTATTTATTTACGTTTTGAACGAAGTAGTTATTTATTCTTCTACAGTATAGTATTTTGCAATGTCTGTCTTTTTGTATGCCAATGAAGAAGAATCTGTAGGAAAAGTCAATATTGATGACTTGTATGAAAAAACGAAGAACCGGAATTTGAAGCAATTGTCCATTTTCAATAAAATACTCAACCGGATTCACAATCGAATCAAAATCACCGGACGGAATAAACGTAACGATAAACACATATGGTTTACTGTACCGGAATATATATTTGGTGAACCGGTGTACGACAAAGGGGAATGTATTGCGTATTTAGTGAATAAACTGGAAGACAATGGGTTTTTAGTGAAATACATGCACCCCAATACGGTGTTTGTATGTTGGTCCAATTGGGTACCGGCTTATATTCGTACTGAATTCAAGAAGAAGACTGGGAAATTAATGAATGAAAAGGGTGAAGTCACTGATCCCCGTAGAAAACATGATGAAGATGGTGAAGACGAAGAAGATGACGGTATTAATAATGGTCTCTTTAATAGAGGTGGTGGTTCTAACGGGGGCTCTGGTGGTTCTAATAAAAAAGAGGGAAAACAATATACGCCTGTAGATAAATATAAACCGACTGGTAAATTCGTGTATAACCCCGACGTATTGGAAAAAATCGATGAGCGGTTAGGGCGGTGAATTTAAAGTTTCCATACTGGTTTTGCATTTACTTTTTCTGCATTTACTTTTTCTGCATTTACTTTTTCTGCATTTACTTTTTCTGCATTTACTTTTTTTGCATTTACTTTTTTTTTTAAATCCTTTATTTTTTCTTTCCAGTATGTTTCTTCTATACGGTTCATTGTTTGTAAATTTATTTGTTCTTTCATAGAACTTTGATTAGATTTGCTCATGTATAACTCGGCCATGTGTATTTTGAATGCTTTACCAAGAGCATCTGGTAAAGTCAATTTAATTGAACTCACCAATATTTCCATAATTTTGTCTAAAATATCACTTTGTTCTGGTGCATTATCACCATCACCATCACCTTTTGAATGTTCACCTAACCCAAAGAATTCTTTAATAAATTCCGTAGACATATTGAAGATTAAACTGATTAATTGAATAAAATCGTTATATGGTGTGCGTTGACAACAACCGGACGACGAACTAGATGGTACGGCATTAGCGGGTTCATCATTTCCAGTTTCCTCTATATTGGATTCACTAGTTTCAGGTAATTTGTTTTTGGCAAATAACTGCTCGGGAATTGTATCTTTATTCATTGCCGCATTTCTTCTTTTTTCAAAAGAGTCTTTCAGTTGACTAATTTGAGTTCTAATATTAGGAATTGGTTTTTTTCCACTATTGTCTTTAATAACATCATCATTATTATTTATCAACTCTCCTTCAGCATTATATCTTTCTTTTTTTAAATGATGGTTTTTTATTTCTTTTAATCTTTCTAAATTTGTTAAATTCTTTAAAATTCGTTCTTTAGTTTTAGGGTCAGTTTCAGTAACATTATTAATATCATTACTATTAACTATATTCTCATGTCTTTCATTTCTTTTTTTTTCATCCGCCTCATCATATAATGGCGTTTTTTTGTCCCAGTAGTCTTCTCCTGGTTTTTTATTACTAGTTTTATCACTAGTTTCTGGTGCTCCTCCTCCTAATAAAATAAACGATCGATATTTTCTGGTTTTCGTCGGTTTTTTCTTTTGAACACGCTTTTTATTACTTTTGGCGCGTTTACCTTTGGTCTTTTTTCTATTGCGAGTCCATTTATGTTGTCTCTTTCTTCTACGGGTACGACCACCATTCTTTTCATTAATATTCCTGATGGAGAACCAAGTTATCTTATTCATTTTGACATCATTAAACTGCTTTAAAATATTACTATGAACTAAAATATTGAAACATGGATAAGATTCCTCAAATGGTTTGTTGCAATTAGGGCATAAATTTCTAGCATATTCATTATCGTTAACTTTATCTATACGTTTTATATTTTCATTATTAAATTTTTTTGTGCAATACTTACAAGTTACACTATTTTCAGTTGGTTCAATCTTCTTTTTGGAAACATGACATACATTTGTCTCAGTGTTTGGTTTCTCTATAAAACCACGTTTTTTTTGTTCTTTATCAAGTTCATCAATACGAGTTTTTTCAGTAAATGATTTATTGTATTTTCCAAGTACTATTTCCATATTTTTTTCATCACATAGTTTCTTGTACAAAAAATTTTCAATTTGTGTTTCAATTGCTATTTGGGCAACCGAAGTAAAATAATCTAAAAGCGAATCCATTTTATATTATTGAGAGATATTAATTTTTTATTCTGTATCTATAATATTAAACTTTACTCCTCGTAGTCCCTTATTTTTATCACCTAAAAGAGGTTCCCATGAATCAACTTTTGTCTTGATTAAATTTGGTTTAGGATTTTGGTTTCCTTCCATTTCAACAACATTCTTCATTAACTCCTGTATTTTATCACTTGTACAAGGACTAACGCTCCAACTCATTATCATGCGTCCAAAAAATACTGTACTAAATGCTTTTTCAATAGATGTCATGATTATATTTCGTAAAGCCGTCATCAATTTATCTTGTAACAAATCATTTGTATTTGGTACTTCAGGAATAGGTATATTTTCATAAAATTTACAATCTTTACATTCCTTTTCACCAATGACTTTTTCTTTACACTTTGTCGGTTCATGATCTGCTATTTTGGCTTTCCAAACCGGAGATGCTTCTAAAATAGTACATTCATTTGCTGCAAAGTACATTTCAATCCCTCTAACAATTGCTTCTTCAAAACTCTCATTTATTGCATTTTGAACCGCTGGACTTTCTAAACATGTATACATTACCGCTTCAATACATTTACTTAAAATTTCACCCAATGTAGAAATGGCATGCTGTAAAGCATAAACTGCCAATGGTGGTAGTTGTTTGTCTACAAATTGCAAGGCCATGCTACCAGGTAATTCATTGAATAAATTTCTAGCCTTTCCTTCTGTAAATTCCACCCCATTTGTCTTCATTTTATCCATAGAAGTACAATTGACTGTATCTTCATCATTTATCATCTTAACGTTTTTAGTATAAAATTGAATTAGAAAAATACGTTCAAGTAATATTCCATATAATCTCTATACTTCTCATATATATTACAAGAAACTTTAGCAAATCGCAAAATACGCACAATACAACTTGAAACCATGGAAGTCGCTTCTATATCACCTACTTGCACACCATTCAATGTCGCCTTTAGTCACACCAAAACACAGAAAAAGAAGAAATCTCTCAATGCTCTTCAAAAAGCAAAACTTTGGGAAATTTATGACCAAGATAAAAATGCCACTAACCAAGATGATATAGATCCTTCCGCTACAACAATACAACCACAGGAAATTACTGTAGAACAAACTGAATTTTGTATTAAATGTCAAACTCTCTTGATTTATTCCGAAGAAGGATTCCCCGCATGTCCTAAACCTACATGTGGATTTTTAAATCATTATAGTCTGGATTATTCACCCGAATGGCGCTATTTTGCCGGTGATTCTAAATCCAATAATCCCGATACAACCCGATGTGGGAATCCGATTGATCCTCTTTTAGAAGAATCGTCATATGCGTGTAAAATATTTTGTAAATCGAATGCTTCCAATGAAATGAAAAATCTACGCAAATGGTCAAGATGGCAATCTATGCCTCATAAAGAAAAGATGTTACACGAAGAGTTCCAATTGATCGGAACTTATGCCAGCAATGCCGGAATCCCTAAAGTCTTTATCGATATGGCTAAATCTATTTTCAAGGATTTGTATGAACAAAAGAACTTTAGGGGAATGAAAAGGGATGCAATGCGTGCTGCTTGTATTTGGATTGCTTGTTGGAAACACGGTTGTCCGCGTACTTCCAATGAAATCGCCGATATTTTCCACATTGACAAAAATAGTGCGTCTTTAGGCTGTTCTTCGGCTGAAGAATTGCTCCAAAGTCACGAGCGTACAATGGAACAACAAGACAAATCCAAATTGTGTTCTCTTAAACCGAGCACTTTTATTGAACGGTTTTCCAGTCGTTTAGAATTAACTGTAGAACAACAATTGCTTGCGAAGTTCATTGCACATCAAGTGGAAAAGAAAGAATTGATTCCGGACAATCGTCCTCAGGCAATAGCCGCGGGTATTTTGTATTTCGTGTCCTTTTATTGTAAATTACCGTACAGTAAGATGGATATTAAATTGAAATTGGGCGACGAAGCCAGTGAAGTGACCATCAATAAATGTTTCAAGAAATTGAATGAATACAAGACGCTTTTGTTGCCATCGTGGGTACACAGTAAATATGGTGCTAGTGGTTCAAGTTCAAGTGGTGGGAAAAATAACCGCAAAAAATAAATGTCTATAAATCTTATACAAACCCATATCCCTCTACTTGTACTTTTTTTTTATTAATTTTTTCAATTACTTTCTACTATTATGTCTCAGCCGAATCATTGTAATATGGTACCGTACCCTACTCATATTCATCCACCGTCTCATATTCCACACGGCCATCCCTATGGTTCTCCTTATTATTGTCCACCCCCTCCACCACAATGTGGATATTATCCCTACGGTGGTGGTGGTGGTGGTGGTGGCGGATATCATTATCCAACCTATCCACCACAAGTCACTACTTTAGATACAATGCCTCAACCGGAAGATCCATTTAGCGCACCTAATGAAGATGCATGTACTATAGAAAGTCAACATTGTGACGATTTGCCATT
>Ga0129324_10001837_pt1 | contig 13366 bp, 16 predicted proteins | sample CPBDNA_7_FD_96879 | JGI IMG/M metagenome (GOLD analysis project Ga0129324, IMG submission 96879) | Freshwater to marine salinity gradient microbial communities from Chesapeake Bay, USA - CPBay_Spr_15_0.2_DNA | ecosystem: Environmental > Aquatic > Marine > Coastal | place: USA: Chesapeake Bay... | reverse complement strand
TGCGAAGCGATCTTCCAACGGTACGCTCACTGACAAGAACCCCCGTCGCTCTGACGTCGGCCGTTAAGCATGGCGCACCCGCTCGGGCCTTGTGGTGAGCGAACGCGGTGCTGACGGCCTTATCGACGGCACAGACCTCATGCTTAACGCTTTTCCAGCGATAAAAAAACCACTGCGACTAACCTGCAATGCCTCGCACAGCGCCGATACACGATACGCACTGAGATGCTGCGCCATGAACGTGTACCTCATCGACTTGGATTGTTGACAAAGTACACGTGCGCCTTTTTTACGATCTCGTTGACCTCGCGTAGGTGAGCATTCTCTTTTTCAAGGTCTTTGATGCGCTGTTGATCAGCAGTTAAGGACCGTGAGGCACCTTGAACGCCTTGCTCTCGAGCAGTTTTTAACCACTTGCAAAGCGTTGAGTGGCCAATCCCAAAATCAGTGGCCAGTTTGGCAGTGCTGATTTCGGGATGCGCTAGGGCGTACTCAATGCATTCCTGTTTTTTCTGGGGACCAATAGTCTGTGTCATTTTCATTTCCTAAAGTAAAAGCATACTTTAGAGACAGAATTTGTCCACTTTTTTGACTAGTTCCAATCGCACACGCCGTGGGCTACGGCAGTCCGGCAGCACTGATTCGTGTGTTTAAACGCAAAGTTGGCTGCAGCCCCTCGGACTGGGCCAACAGTCAGTCTTCAAGCAGCCAAGATGGCGTCAATTTGCTGCGCTAACGCGATGTCTTTTTGAGTCACACCACCAGCGTCGTGGGTCGTCAAAAGGATATGAACCCGCTCATACACGTTGGACCATTCGGGATGGTGGTCGGCTTTCTCGGCCAGTATGGCCACTTGTGTCACAAAGCCGAAAGCTTGTACAAAATCTTTAAACGTGAAGTCGGCATAAATCGCGCAGTCCTTGTCGACACTGTCGGGTTGAACCTGCCAACGGGCATCTAATGCATTACAGGCTTGCGCCAATGACTCACCACTCAAAATGGCTTTACTCGTCGTATTTTCCGATGTCATGAAAGCGACTCCTCTTTAATAGACATGGCCGCGACGCGTTTTTCGCTAGGCAATAAGGCAACTGTGCCAAGGGTACAGATGGCAATAGCCGCCATGAGAACAAACAACATGTCAAAGCCCGCCGACTTAACAAAAGGACCTAGGGCCCAAACCGCTAGCGCACTCACACCCAAGGATACCGTAAACCGAAACCCAGCGACTCTTGAGCGGATGCGATCGTCCACGTAACGCACAATCATCACATCCGTGAAGGGGATTGCCCCAAAAATAAACATCATGGTCACCAACAAAGCGGCGTATAAAACCCAGCCGTGGCTAACAGAAACCAACAGAAGCAAGGGGATTTGAATCAGTACCATCGTCATGAACAAAGGCTTAATGTCAAATCGGTCCAGCAATCGTCCCACCACCACTTGCGCCAAGGCAGCCACGCCATAAACCAATGCCAATAAGCTACCTAGTAAGGCAGGATCTTCAAGCACGCCACGAAACCGCTCTACCATCAGCTGGCCGTTGCCATTGGTGGTGAAGTTATAGAGCAAATTACCCGAAACCGCAGCCATGGTCATGACCAATAACGCACGTGCCAACATGTTTCGAGGCAGCTGAACTTTTGCTTTTATCGTGCGTTTGGCGGGTGGCTCAGTTTCGTTTGGGCACCACAGCAAAAAAAGCACGCCACACACAAAGGACAGTATGGCTGGTACAGCGAAGGCGGCGCGCCAATCAAACCATTTCACCAAGAACCCCGTTAACAAGGCCGCAACGGCAACACCCATATTGCCCGCCAAGCCATTGATGCCGATGGTCATTCCAGGCCGTGTGGAATATTGCACCAGCATCGGGATGCCAACCGGATGATAGATTGACGCAAAAGCGCCCATTAAGGTGAGCGCACTGGCGAGTTGCCAGGCTGACTGCGAGGCAGCTGCAAGCAGCGTGGAAAGTCCCATGCCAAAGAAAAAAACCAGCATCATCTGACGCCGACCCCAGAGATCACCCAAGCGACCCGCGGGCAAAGCACCTAGGCCAAACAGCACGAAGGCCCCGACCCCAAATGGCATCAGGTCTTCCCATTGGGCATATTCAAAATCAACGGCAATCACACCCACTGCTGCCGCAAAAATCAACAAAAACATATGATCAATGGCATGGCCAGCGTTAAGCAGCAGCTTAACGTTGCGTGGCAAGTCCTTAACCGGTGTGCCCGCGGTGTGAGTTGCTTGCACCTTCAGTCCCCTTGATTTTATCTATACCGATCTTGTCGTCGATTCGCAGGGGTGATTAAGCCCTACCGATGATGGATGCTGTCAACATCAATTCTTCCAGCAGCGCTAAAACCACCTTGCCCGACATTCGATACGGGTTCAATTCAGGCGTCTCAGAATATTTCAGCACGATCGAAGTATTGAGTTTGGCCAAATTAACTTGCCCCATGGTCCAACCACCAAAACGCCTTTCGAGGATTTCTTCGTAGTGCATGAGCACCACATTCTCGTGCCTTGGGTCTCGAAGAATCATGTTGTAGAGCGCATTGATTTCTTCGCGTCCACCTTCGATCGCCTGCAAAAACACACCTTCGCCGTAACACAGCACCCCGGTGATACCGTTGCCAGGATTGTAGGTTCTCGCCGCAGACATGATTGAATCAGTCAGCGCAGCGCTATCTTGCAGGTCGGCAGCCCGACTCACATAAAGCAGACGTACTAGCATCACGGTTCCCCTTTGGGAATGAGAGAAAGAAATTCGCGGCGCAAATTCGGGTCTTTCAAGAAACTGCCACGCATCACTGAATTAATCATTCGACTGCCCATGTCGCGAACACCACGCCAAGCCATGCAGTAGTGCGTCGCACTCATCACCACCGCCAACCCATCTGGCTGGGTTTTTTCTTGAATCAGGTCCGCCAACTGAACCACGGCCTCTTCTTGAATCTGTGGACGGCTCATGATCCATTCAGCCAAACGCACATACTTCGATAGGCCAATCACATTGGTATGCTCATTGGGCATGACACCGATCCATACATGCCCAATCACGGGGCAAAAATGGTGGCTGCAGGCACTGCGTACCGTGATGGGGCCCACAATCATCAACTCATTCAAGCGTTCCACGTTGGGGAACTCTGTGGTGGTCGGTTGTTTAACGTAGCGACCACCAAACACTTCTTTTAAGTACATTTTGGCGACGCGACGGGCCGTGTCATTGGTGTTGTGATCACTAACCGTATCAATCACCAAGCTTTCCAGCACACCCTGCATTTGCGCTGACACTTCATCTAACAACAACTCGAGTTCGCCAGGCTCAATAAAGTCAGCGATATTGTCATTGGCATGAAAACGCTTGCGTGAGTTTTGGATACGCTCACGGATCACCACTGAAATGGGCCTGCCTTTGTCTTCCTGGGTCATACCAGCCTCGTTCTTTGTCGCGAATGTATTTTTGTGTATGAGCACCCATGTGCCCATCGTCTAACAATCATAAACGTTGTTCGTGGGAAACTGCTCGAATCAAAGCCCAAAAAGGGGTTAACGCGGCAGCCACACAAACTTAAGCCGAAACCAACCACTTTTGCATCAATGCGGCCACGCCCGCTTCGGGATCTAGGGCATAGTTCTCAAACCCAAACGATCGGTAGGTGCGTTGCGCTAGCACGTTACCCGAAAGCACCTCTAAAGTTAGCTTACAACAACCCAAAGACTGCGCGTGTGCTTCGATGGCTTGCAACAACGCTTGGCCTACCCCTTTGCCACGCCACTGGGCCAGTACCGCAATATCATGCACATTCATCAGCGGCCTGGCCTTAAACGTCGAAAACCCCAAAAACGCATTCAACAAACCCACCGCCTGGCCATCAACCAACGCCAAAAAGCTCACCGCCCCAGGAAACCTTGCCAACTGATCGCACAGCTCACGTTTGACCGCTGGGGCTAGGGCTTGCCTGCCACCCATCGGGTCACGCGCATACATGTCCAACAAGGACACCAAAGCCGCTTGATCTGCTGGGTCGCCGTAATCAACTGCCTTGATTTCAATTTTTAGTTTCATTAACACTCACTTTAACCACCACGATCAAGTCACCAAAAAGTGTTGCCACATGCGATGATAACTGTCGTATTTGCCGCCAAACCATTAAATGCGAGGACAAAAGCAACCATGTTTGATGTCTTAATCAGCGAGGTCGGGCCCAGAGATGGCCTGCAATCCGTCAAACGAACGATGTCGACCCCAGACAAACAGCGCTGGATTGACGCCTTGGTCGCCGCTGGCATCCAAGAAATTGAGGTCGGCTCATTTGTGTCGCCTAAACTGCTGCCGCAAATGGCTGATACGGCTCAAATCGTACGCCATGCGCTGCAGTATCCTGGCCTGACTGTCATGGCTTTGGTACCCAACGCTCGCGGGGCCCAAATGGCGATTGATGCGGGTGTGCACAAAGTGACCTTGCCGGTGTCCGCAAGCGAAGCCCATTCGATGGCAAACGTCAGGAAAACCCGCCAAGAAATGCTAGAAGAAATTGCCAAAATCGCCCAACTACGCGACCAACAAGCCCCTCACATCAAAATAGAAGCCGGCATCTCAACAGCCTTTGGATGCACCATCCAAGGCGAAGTGACCGAGGACGATGTGGTTTGGTTGGCTCAGGCGGCCATTGCGGCAGGGGCTGACGAGTCGGGCTTGTCAGATACCACCGGCATGGCAAACCCTGCGCAAGTCAAACGGCTTTTCAACAAAGTGCGCGCCGTCATTGGTGACAAAACGGGTGCCGCCCACATGCACAACACCCGAGGCTTGGGGCTTGCCAACTGCCTCGCGGCCTATGACGCCGGCGTTAGAACCTTTGACGCCTCGTTGGCCGGATTGGGTGGCTGCCCCTATGCACCCGGCGCCTCTGGCAATGTGGTGACCGAGGACTTGACGTTTATGTTTGAAGCCATGGGCCTTAGCACCGGCATCAACTTGCAAGCACTGATTGAGGCCCGCAAGCCGCTGACTGAAGCCTTGCCGGGTGAACCACTGTACGGCATGACCCCAGAGGCAGGACTCCCAAAGGGGTTTATCGCTGCCACCTCATTAGGCGGCCAGCGATGAGTGAACCCCTACCACTTGAAGGCATCCGGGTCATCGAGTTCACCCACATGGTGATGGGCCCAACTTGCGGCATGATCTTGGCCGACCTTGGGGCTGATGTCATCAAAGTTGAACCCCTTGAGGGCGATAACACCCGAAAGTTGATGGGCTCTGGTGCGGGCTTTTTTCCGATGTTTAATCGCAACAAGCGCAGCCTTTCGGTCGACATCAAATCCGCCCAAGGCAAAGAGATTGTGCTCAAACTGATCCAAGACGCCGACGTCTTCAGTGAAAACTTCAAAAGTGGCGCCATGGATCGTTTGGGCTTTGGTCAAGCGGCCTTAAAAAAGCTCAACAGCCAATTGATTTACGTCTCTCATAAAGGTTTTTTACCCGGGCCTTATGACCATCGCACGGCCTTAGATGAGGTGGTGCAAATGATGGGGGGGTTGGCTTACATGACAGGCCCTGAGGGTCGGCCCTTGCGCGCAGGCTCAAGCGTGAACGACATCATGGGTGGGATGTTTGGCGCCATTGGCGTTTTGGCGGCGCTTCACGCCCGACAAAAAACCGGCCGCAGCCAAAGTGTCACCAGCGCCCTCTTTGAAAACAACGTCTTTTTGGTGGCGCAACACATGATGCAGTTCGCCGTTACCGGCAAACCGGCTGCGCCCATGCCCAGTCGCGTGAGCGCTTGGGGCATCTACGATGTCTTCACCGTAAAAGACCAGGAGCAAATCTTTTTGTCGGTGGTGAGCGACACACAGTGGCAGATATTTTGTGACGAGTTTAAACAGGCTGACCTCTTTGCCGATGCGCGACTGACCACCAACAATCAGCGGGTGCAAGCGCGTGACTGGTTGATGCCGTTTTTGCGTGATCTGTTTGCCACGGAAAGCGCTCAAGACTTGAGCGCTCGATTTGAAGCGCGCGGCCTGCCCTACGCGCCCATTACCCGCCCACAAGATTTGTTCGATGACCCGCACTTGATCGCCACTGGTGGCTTGGCGCCGATGCATATTCACGCCGATTGCAGCGCCGCCGGTCAAACCGTGGACACGCTCACCCCATTGTTACCATTGGTCATGGACGATCAAAGGCTTGGCATTCGCCACCAACCACCGGCGCTCGGTGGCGACACGGACGACATTTTGTCATCCATGGGCTACAGTTCAGCACAGACTGCTGAACTGAAAATAAAAGGCGTGATTCGCTAACGATGCGAGCGCCATCAAAAGGAAAAAATAATGAACCTCAATCTGAACGGCAAACACGTTTTAATCACTGGCGGCAGTAAAGGCATTGGCTTGGCTTGCGCGGCCGCCTTTGCCCAAGAAGGTGCCCACATTAGCTTGGTTTCCAGAGATTTGGCAACCCTTAAGGCAGCTGAAAAGCAGCTATTGACCACTTTCCCTAAAGCTCAAGTTGCGGTTTTTTCAGCCGATCTGATTGATGATAAAGCGGCCCAAGAAGCCATCGAGCATGCACAGGCGCGATTTGGTGAAATCGATATTCTGGTTAATTCAGCCGGTGCCGCCAAGCGCATGCCCGCCGCTGAGCTCACACCACAAGCTTGGCGCAATGCGTTTGACGCCAAATTCTTTACCTACATCAACGTCATGAATCCCGTGGTTCAGCAAATGGCCAAACGCGGTCAAGGCGTGATTGTGAATGTGATCGGTGCCGGTGGTAAGACCGCCTCACCAATCCACTTGGCTGGCGGTAGCGCCAACGCAGCCCTGATGCTGGCCACCGCCGGTATGGCGGCTGCCTATGGCCCACAAGGCATTCGCGTCAACGCTGTTAATCCCGGCCAGACCCTGACCGAACGGCTCAAGGAAGGCCTAGAGGCGACCTGCAAACAAGAAGGCATTGATATGGATGAAGCCATGAAGCGCGCCACTCAAAAGGTGCCACTTGGCCGACTGGCCACGCCTGAAGAGATTGCCCAAACCGTGGTGTTCTTGGCCTCTGACCAAGCCAGTTATGTGACTGGCGTGAACATCAACATGGACGGTGGCGCCACGCCAACCGTGGTTTAACGTGACAAGAACCGTTGTCGCAATGCGTCTATTTGAGCAGGCGACAACGGCTCAATCATTCGCCCGCCATCGATCCACAGCCGCGCTGTTTGCGCCAACTCTTCAAGCACCGCTTGAGCCTGAGCCAAGCTTTGGTGCCAGACTTGAGGCCCCAATCGATCGCACATCACCGCTCGCAAAGACTCTTGCTTTGAAGCCGCTTGTTTGATCACGTCAGCCACGGCCACGACGACCTGTTCGTCGCCTGGCACCGCATATTGAATCAGTGGCACGCGGCCTACTTTCATGACTTGGTATGGGGTAATGAAAGGCAAAATACTGTCTTCTCGCCAAACGCCAAGCAAAGTCAACAGCACCAAATGGTGCGAATGGGTGTGGATCACTGCCGATGCTGATGGGTCAGCATCGTAAATGGCACGATGTAAGCGCTGCGCTTTACTGACCGGATCTCCAAACAGTTGCTGCCCCTTGGCATCGAGCAATGCCAATCGCTGCGCTTGCAGGTTACCTAAGCAAGCGTCAGTGGGCGTCATCAAGTAGACCGTTGCGCCTGGCATCTCAAGCTTGACACTGATGTTACCGGTGCTGCCATGCACGTAGCCACGCGCAAACAAGCTCGCCCCTGTCTCGCAAATCGCTTGCGCAGGCACCAACCACTGCGTGGGGATATCAGGCAAACGAATCATGACAGCACGCCGAAGGCTTTGGTAAAGAAGTCTTCAGCACCAAAATTACCTGACTTCAAGCAGATGTGGGCTGACTGGCCATCAAGACCCGATTGACCGTAACACCAAGGCACGCCGGGATCGACTTGTGGACCGATGCGCAGTTGATTCAGGGCCAAAGCTTGGACAACCGCACCCGAGGTCTCACCACCGGCCACCACCCACTGCCGCACGCCCGCTTGCCACAGCACTTGGGCAATCGTGGCCAGCCAGCCCTCGATTTGTTCACCCGCCACCTGCGCACCTAGTGTGGCTTGGTTACTTTTTAAAGCGTCAGGCGAATCCGTCGAATACACCAACACAGGGCCCAAAGCCAGGCAATCTAGGGCCTGCGCTGCCAACTGTTGAACATAGTCGTGGGCCTGATGCGCCGCAACGGGGTCCAAGCGAATCGCTTTGCCACCAGCCTCAATAAAGGCAGCGACCTGAGCCTGCGTGGCCCTAGAGCAGCTGCCTGCAATCATCGCTTGGTAACCTTGCGCCGGCGGCAATTGCGCGGCTTGAGGGTTAGCGCTCACCCCAAAGTTTGGCGGCAACCCAATGGCCAAGCCTGAACCCGCCGTCACGAGGGGCAAATTTTTGACTGCCGCCCCAAGCGCCAAGAGGTCATCATTCGATATAACATCCAAAACCGCAATGCCAACACCCATGTTTTGCAACGCTTCGAACTTGGCCTGAATCGACGCTTGACCGGCCTGCACCACTTTGTAATCAACCAAACCGACTCGATGCTCAGTTTGCGCCTGTAGCACACGCGGTAAGTTGGCGTCTGTCATCGGGGTTAACGGGTGGTCTTGCATACCGCTCTCGTTGAGCAACACATCACCCACAAACAAATAACCGCGATAAACCGTGCGGCCAGCATCCGGAAACGCTGGGGTGGCGACTGTGAATGACGTATTCAGCGCCTGCATCAAAGCATCAATCACAGGCCCGATATTGCCCTGCGGGGTTGAATCAAATGTTGAGCAATACTTGAAATAAATTTGGCCCGCCCCCATCGACTGAAGCCAATGCAGCGCAGCCAGTGACTGCGCAACCGCTTGAGCTGGGGCAATGGTTCTCGACTTCAGTGAAACCACCACGGCATCGACCGCCTCAGGCAAAGGCGCCTCGGGCACACCGATGGTTTGGATAACGCGCATACCGCTTCTGACCAAGTTGTTGGCCAAATCAGTCGCACCGGTGAAATCGTCGGCAATACAGCCTAATATGGTTCTGGACATCAAAAGGTTTGCCTCACATCGCATCAATTCAAGGGCAGTATGCCTGAAATAGTTGATCTACGACAGGCGGCGTCATTTAAGACTGTCGAAAAAAATGAGCGCCCGTGAGGCGCTCATTGACATCGCTTTTAAAACCAAGCGTAGGCCCTCAAAAAAGGCGCAAAACCCTTGGGATGAAACGAATGGTTGTGTTGCTTACTTTGGAAAGTAAATGTTCACACCACTCGCACTGATGTCAAACTGCAAGCCTTCAGTGGTGCCTTTGAGCTGCAAAGTCACGCCTTTTTCGTTACGTAATGTCATGCCGCCCATGCCTTTACCGGCGGCAACGCTGCCACCCACGCGACCATAGTTGCCTGGAAAATCTTCAATCTTTTTCAGGTCATAGACGTCGCCACTGGCCGACATTTTAGAAATGCCGATGTTGGCACCCACACCCAAACCACCGATTTTAAAGAAGTGTTTCTTACCATTCATGTTGAGCACGCCGTCACCAACGCTGCCGCCGATGATGAATCCGAATTGGGTTTCATCAATCGTGATTTGTGCGTCAGGGGTTTTGGCGGCAGCGATACCGCCAGCCGAAATAGAAAGGGCCAGAAAACCCGCTGTAAACCAATTTTTAAAATTCATGTTTACTTCTCCTTGTTTAAATCACTGTGTTTGTGTGCGCACCATGTCAATATGGTGACACCATACACGCCTAAAGGTTAAAAAGCCTACCGTTACCTTCAAGCGTCAACTCAAAACGAATGGCCCGGCACAGTTTTTAACAGGGATTGCAGACTTTTACTGCGCGCGGTTATTATGAAAGCTAAGGAGATCTTTAACATGAGTCAGTTATTCAGTCCATTCGCGCTTGGCCCGCTCGATCTATCCAATCGAATCGTCGTGGCACCAATGTGTCAATACTCCGCCCAAGAGGGCTGCGCCACAGACTGGCACTTGGCCCATTTGGGCGGGTTGGCGATGTCGGGGGCTGCTGTTGTCATTATCGAGGCCACTGGCGTTGAAGCCATCGGCCGGATCACGCCGGGCTGTTTGGGCCTTTGGAGCGACGACAATGAAGCCGCCTTGGCTCGAACGCTAAAGGTGACCAGACCATTGTCAGACGCAAAATGGATCATTCAGCTGAGCCATGCTGGCAGAAAAGCCTCGAGCGCGCGCCCTTGGGACGGCGGTGCACAAATGGCAGCCGCCAATGGTGGTTGGCAAGCCTGCGCGCCAAGCGCACTGGCTCAGCTCGATAACGAAGCACCACCTGCGGCACTCGATCATGTCGGTCTACAGCGCATAAAAAACGCCTTCGTCGAGGCTGCTAAACGCTCGGTACGACTGCAACTGGATGGCATTGAGCTGCATGCCGCTCACGGCTACTTGCTGCATCAGTTCTTGTCGCCACTGGCCAACCAACGAGATGACGAATACGGTGGCAGCCTAGAGAATCGAATGCGCTTTGTGTTGGAAATTTTTGATGCGGTTAAAGCCGTGATGCCCAACAACATGACGCTCGGGGTGAGAGTCTCAGCCACTGACTGGGTTGAGGGCGGCTGGGATCTTGAGCAAACCATTGTGTTGGCCCATGCACTCAAGCAGCGGGGCTGCGACTTCATTGATGTCTCAAGCGGTGGCGTGAGTAATCTACAGAAAATAACACCGTCGCCAGGCTATCAAGTGCCATTTGCCCAAGCCATCAAGGCTGCAACCGGTATGGCCACCATGGCCGTGGGCCTGATCACAGAACCCCAACAAGCTGAAGACATCATCGCCCAAGATCAAGCCGATTTTGTGGCCTTGGCCCGAGGGGTTTTGTATAACCCACGCTGGGGTTGGCATGCCGCGGCCGCCCTTGGCGCCAGCGTTCCAGCCCCACCGCAGTACTGGCGGTGCCCCCCTAGAGAGGCGCGTGATTTATTCACCCACACACGCCTTGGGCAACGCTAGTCTCTGAAGTTATCAAACTGCAGCGGCTGCTCGACTTCGGTTGCCTTTAATAACGCGATGGCTTGCTGCAGGTCGTCGCGTTTTTTACCCGTGATGCGTAACTTTTCGCCCTGAATTTGCGTTTCGACTTTGAGCTTGGCTGTTTTAATCGCCGCAACCAGTTTCTTAGCCGTCGGTTGATCGATGCCTTGCTTGACGGTCACCACTTGGCGAGCCCCGCCCAAGTTTTCAATGGCGTCGGCGGCATCCAAACAGCGAACGTCAATACCACGGGCGCTGAACCGGCCGCGCAAGATATCGAGCATTTGCTTGAGCTGAAAGGCGGTCGTGGCGTGCTGAGTCACCACAGATTCATTGAGCTCAAATTTGGCTGGCGTGCCTTTGAAATCAAACCGTGTGGACAACTCTCGATTGGCCTGATCGACCGCATTGGTCAACTCGTGCTTGTCTACCTCGGACACCACGTCAAATGACGGCATGACTTCTCTCCTTTGAAATGAATAAAAAGCACCAGGGACCTTGAGCAAAACTGACACAAAATCGACCCACGCCCATAAAAATCTGTCTAAAAACGATTATGCTCAAGCAACAACTTACGGTTTTAAACACAAATCATGCCTGATCTCAGTGGCTCTATTACTGCACTCTATATCTATCCTATCAAATCTTGTGCTGGCTTGAGTGTCACAAGCGCTGAAATCACGCCGCATGGTCTTTTGTACGATCGCCAGTGGCTAATCGTCGACCAAACGGGCCACTTTCAAACGCAACGTCAAATTCCGCATCTGGTTTGGATAACCCCTTCAATTGGGGCACAAACCTTAACGCTCAGTGCGCCCGCTCAACCCGACATCACCATTCCCACGGCCTCTTCAGACCAACACTTCACCACCAGAGAGGTGCAGATCTGGCAAGATCGTGTGCCCGCTCTTGATTTGGGTCCACATGCCAGTCAGTGGCTTAACGACTACTTACAAGTGCCAGGGAAAACATTTCACTTGGTGCAATTTGATCCGCGTGCGACGCGACTAAGTGATCGCCAATGGTCGGGGGACCAGCCCGCAGCCGTTCAGTTTGCCGATGGCTTTGCCATCAATGTGATTTCAGAAGCCTCAATCGCATTATTTAACCAAAAGCGGCTCGAGCACGATATGGACCCCATCGAGGCCGACCGTTTCAGGCCCAATGTGGTGGTTGCAGGCCTTGACGCCCACGATGAGGATCACATCAAAACAATGGTCATACCAACAGTGAGCGGCCCTATCGAATGGGCGTTGGTTAAGCCCTGCCCACGCTGCCAAATCCCGGACATCGACCCTCAGACTTCAATCAGCGACCCCACCATCTCAGCGCTGCTTTCCAGTTATCGCCAAATGCCCCACATGGATCACGCCATATGCTTTGGTATGAATGGGATTGTGCACACTGGGGCAGGGAAACATTTGCACGTGGGCCAACATTGGCAAGCCACGCTTAACCTCTAAAGGTATTTTTGTGATGGTTCGTCTTCGCTTTGGTTTGTGGGCTGGCTTTTGTGGTTTAGCGATTTTTTTGGGATCGTTCGCGCAAAGCGTTCAAGCCGTCCCCCCTGAGTCAATCACTGAAATCGAACGCCAGCTCGATCATCGTGTGCCAGGTGGGGTGGCTGTTTTGGCGATTGGCACCCATACCCAAAAACCCCAAGCGTTCTTCAACGCTGCCCCTGTCTTGGTCTTGGCTGACGCCAAGCAGCAATGGTGGGCAGTGGTTGGTTTGTCATTAGACACCACAGTGGGCAAGCATCAGTTAATGGTGCGCTCTGCACCATCGGGCCAGGCGGTTACCTATGTGCCATTTGAGGTCGCCACCAAAACGTATCGCAGTCAGCACATCACCTTGAAAGATCGGGCGATGGTGAGCCCACCGCCCGCAACACTGGCACGCATCAAACAAGAACTTGAGATCCAAATTGCTGGCTATCAAACATTCTCTGATGCCTTACCGTCTGACTTAATTTTTGATGCGCCCGTACCAGGACGGCAATCCAGTCCTTTTGGTTTACAGCGTTATTTCAATGGCGAACCGCGTAACCCACATTCTGGCCTGGATTTTGCAGCGCCAACAGGCACACCAGTCAAATCGCCCGCCGATGGTCGCGTTTTATTGATCGGGAATTTTTACTTTAATGGTCAGACCATTTTCATTGACCATGGCCAAGGCGTGATCACCATGTTCTGCCATCTGTCTGAAATCGCCTACTTGCCAGGCGACACCGTCAAGCGCGGTGATGTGGTGGGTAAAGTCGGCAGCACGGGGCGCTCGACTGGGCCCCACCTGCATTGGAATGTC
>Ga0129324_10001836_pt1 | contig 13377 bp, 14 predicted proteins | sample CPBDNA_7_FD_96879 | JGI IMG/M metagenome (GOLD analysis project Ga0129324, IMG submission 96879) | Freshwater to marine salinity gradient microbial communities from Chesapeake Bay, USA - CPBay_Spr_15_0.2_DNA | ecosystem: Environmental > Aquatic > Marine > Coastal | place: USA: Chesapeake Bay... | reverse complement strand
TGTTTTTGAACTTCTTCAAAAATATTCTTTTGTTTAACCGGATCATTTAATTCTGTATAAGAATTTACATATTCCATAGAACCAATAAATAATTCAAAACGTTCAGTTTTATGAGGTAAACTACGATGTGATTTAGCCAGTGGTGACATTATTTGAGGATGATTTGTTAAAAAAGTAGGTTGGATACATAATGGCTCGACATAGTGTCCAATTAATTTATCCATCATACGATTAATTGTATAGGGTGGTGTCATTTTCAACGAGACTCTATTGATTAATGTTTTGTATTCACTTTCTAGATTAGGAGAATCTAAACTAGGTAGAGTAAATGATTCTCCTAATTCAACTCGTAACAATTCTTCTAGTTTGTCCATTACATCCCAGCAAGTAAATGGTTGATACAAATCAATAGTATGTTCTTTCCAAGTAACGATAGTAGTACCATTTACTTCTATTGCTATTTTTCTCAATAAATCTTGAGTCATAACCATTAAAGTATTATAATCAGCACCGACTTCATATAATTCAATTGATGTAAATTCTGGATTATGGGTAGCATCAATCCCTTCATTTCGAAATTGTTTACCAATCTCAAATACCTTAGCCATTCCTCCAATAATACATTGTTTTAAATATAATTCAGGAGCAATCCGTAAGAACATACTCATTTTCATTTCATTGTGATATGTGGTAAAAGGTTTAGCTGATGCTCCGCCTGCGAGACTAGACATCATGGGTGTTTCTACTTCTAAGAATTCTCTATCATATAAATAATTTCTAATATAATGAATCATTTTACTACGTTTCCTAAAAATAGGTTGAACGACTGGATTTACAATCATATCTAGAGGACGATTCGAATAGCGAATCTCTTTATCTTCAATACCGTAATGAGAAGATGGAATTACAGTCATACATGGAGTTAATAATGTTATATCAGATGGGATAATAGATAGTTCCCCAACTTTTGTTTTAGCAATAAATCCAGTAACACCAATTATATCACCGCGTTTTAATAAACTGTGAATTGAATAGAATTCATTTTCTGATTTATATGAAGATATATTTGACATTATCTGTATACTTTTACCATCGATAGCTAAAGTATAGAATACTAATTTTTTACTACTAGGACGAGCTAACATAATGCGACCAATAACTGATTCTATCTTATCATGTAGATGTGTACCATTATCAATATCTTTATAGGTAGAGATTATGGCATGGATAGAATTAGTAGTCGGGTAATAATGAGGATAATTTTCTAGTGACATTAATAATAATATAATTATCAAAAATAATTATATTATTCAATTTTTATAAGAGAGACATATGTCTCTCTTATAAAGTTAATAGGGATTGTTTGAAAAATCAAAGATTTTTCAAACGCCCTATCAATTTTTATAATTGGTAGGATTTTCATTCTTTAGAAAAAATCCACCAATCAATTTTTATAATTGGTAGATTTTCATTCTTTAGAAAAAATACACCAATCAATTTACTTATCTAATTGGTTGTTCCACTTCAATATAAGCAGGCGGTAATATATCAATAGTTGGTTCTTCTAATGATAGATGTTCTTCATATGGAGGAGGACGTAGAGATATTCTATTTATTTCTTTTGGTTTTGAGCAATATGAACATAAACATATGCCCAGTGAACTTAATAGAGCTGTTCCAACAACACTTAACAAACATATTATCATACAAGATTCATTCATATATATATACAAGACAAATCTTTTAATCATTGTTTTTGAAATAAGATGGTTGAATCATATTATAATTATTACGATTACCATTTGGTGTATACTCCATAACATTATTAAAATTTGTTAAATTTTTATTATATACACCAGTTAATGATATGTCTTCACGTGGTTCTATTTTTTTCTCAAAGTAAGCCAACATTTTTGATTGTAATATACGTTCCATTACTGGTTCTGAATAAAAACGTACTTCAGAATAATCTTTTAGTATTGCGTTTGTAATAGTAGTTAATTCAAATGAAAATGAAAACTCTTTTGAATTCATATCAACTAATGTTCCATCTGGGTATTCTAAACTAACTTTTAATTCTTTTATATCAGTAGGCTGGTCTAATTTAATCTTACTAGTAATAATATTAAATACTTGTTTTGTACTGAGTGTTGACAACGGTATATCGATATTAATTTTTGCAACATATCTAGTTTTGAGATTAATAATATTACCAAAATCATTAATACGTAGAAAAAAATAAGTATAAGGGTCACCGCTTGCTGGATATGAGTCTGGGATCATTCCTTGAGGTAATTCAATTGATAATATATTTATTTCAATAACATTTTTTTCATTAAATGGTTCAATTGTTGTCACACCACCAACAAGCAAATTCATTGAATTATAAGTAAAACTATTACTACTTGTTTTTGTTACAATTGAGCTATCAATGTTATATATTTTTGTTTCCATTAACTACTATTATATTTTTAAATTTTATATATTAACTTTGGTTAATTTGTGCTCGTAACATTGTACTACTAATATCAGGTGTTCGTGGTAAATATATTGTCAAACAATCAACCCAATCAAATCTACCAACCCAGTCATCACCCATAATTAATATATTTCCATTGTGTTGTTTAATATATTCATTTTTTAATTCAAGTGACTCTTCTACAAATACACTAGTAACCAAAGTATTATTTTTCACTATATCTAATCTTTCTTGTAATTTTTGATGAGAACACTTTCCTTTTATACTATTTAAATCATCACTTGCTATTCCAACAATCAATGTTTCACCGTATTCATGTGAACGTTCAAAGATACGTTGGTGCCCAATATGATATAAATCATATGTTCCAAATGTAACAACTATTATTTTTTCTAATTTATATTCAGGTATTATATTTTTTAATATATTATAAATATTATCGTTTTTATAATATATCCTATCTATCAAACTATTTAATATATATGATTCACTTTCATTAAAAATATAATAATATATAAATATGTTTGTAAATTCTGATTTTATCATATTGATATAGTCGAAATTAAAGTTTGGTGTTATTATGTGAATAACAGAGTTATCTGATATTTTAGACTTAATTTCATCATAATCATATTTTTTATCTATTATAATTTTATGCATTATAAACAAAACTTTCTATGTCTTTAACTATTATGTATATAGTACAAATAATCCGCCTAGAAAAAAGTTTTTAACAATCTTATGACAAATAATGTATATTATAATTAGTAATTTATTACATGTAATTTTTTCAAATACATTTAATATTCGATACATATGATAACCAAATATTCCATGTGTATCATTATGTTGTGAATTATAAACACACTCTAATATATTTGAATTTTTATAATTAATCTGTAACATTTTAGTTATATTATTAGGTCCCATTACTTCAAAGTCTTCGAATTGTATTTTTTGTAAAGGAAATATAATATCGCGATGATATCTTAACCAAGGAAAGTATATGGATGAAAAATGAAATGTTGGTTTATTATTAACATATGGGTAACTCAACATATAACAATCCTCGCTTTTATTATAATCATATGTAAATAATTCACCATATGGCACATTGTTGTAAAAAATCTTAAATCCTGGTGAACAATTAACAATTCTAAATTTATCAAAAGAATTAAATTGTTCCATAATGGTTAATAGTTTGTCATAACCCTCTTTGAAAATCATAATATCCATGTCATTATCCCATGGTATAATACCATTATGTCTAACACACCCAATTAACGTACCACTAATTATACTATATTGAATATTATGAATTTGTAAAAAATTAGTAGTATATCTAATAATATTATATAATGTTTCTAATACTTTAATATCTGTCATTGGAATATATTTTTTAAATATTAAATTTTTAGCTATTTTATGCTCAACATCATATATATTATATCTACTATTAATATTTAATAACATTATTATTATTAAATATTTTTAAGATAGAGTAAACGTTATACTATCTTAAAAGTATTTTATTTTATTATTATCTAATGTATTATAATATGATAAAATATATTATAACATTAATTCTTTTATTATTAATTATATATTTTAGTATGAAATATTGTGATAAAAAACAATCTGAAAATTTTACTACATTGCCTGCGTTAAATAGTCCTGCTTTTGTTCATTTATATGATAATAAAGGTCATAAATTAAATATATCACTTATATCAAAACCCTTTGGTCTCGATAGTGATTATAAATTATATTTAAATAATATAGATAAATATATTTATCTAGGTATAACTAGTTATATGGAATTTCCTTATCTACCAAGTAATCCTCTGGATAGTTATATTTTAGAAAAACAAGTTACTGAACAAACAAAGAACAATGCTTATAATTTAGATATGTATTTTAAAATATGCGAAGGATGGATGCATTGCTTTAGAAATCCAGTAGAATATCTTCCAACTGACAAACCAATGGTTTTAATTAGTGAATCTGATTTTGTTAATTATAATTTATTAAAACCTAACCCAAGTATAAAAAAAGAATTTGATTTTATATATAGTTGTCCAAAAGTTAATGAAAGTTCACCATGTAATGATTGGGTATCACATAATAAAAATTGGGAATTGGCTTTAAAATGTTTACCAATATTATGTTTAAAATTTAAATTACGTGGGTTATTAGTTGGTAGGAAAGGATGTAAATTACCAGAGGGATGTGAAAAATACCTTGAAACGACAGGATGGGTTGATTATAATGAAAATATAAAATTATATAATAAATGCAAGTTCCTTTTCCTTCCTAATGAAAGAGATGCGTCTCCCCGCGTATTAACAGAAGCAATGGCTTGTAATTTACCATGTTTAGTTAATCGCAATATATTAGGAGGATGGAAATATGTAGATAGTGAAAAAACTGGCGAATTCTTTACAAATGAAGATGATATTGAAGCTAGTTTGAAAATTTTTCTACCTAAATTAGATAAATATACACCAAGACAGTATATAATAGACAACTATGGACCAATTAATGCTGGTAAAAAATTAAAGAAATTTATATTTGATAATTTCAAAGATAGAGTTCTAAATGAGAATAATGAAAAAATAAATGAGACAGATGTAGAACATATACAAATTAGAAGTAAATTAATTGGATTTACACCTTAAATTTCTTCTTCGTCACTTGGTGTTTCGATAGCAGCCGGTGTTTCGGTATATGCCTGGGGTTCTTCTTGAGATTCAGTTACGGGAGTTTCAGTTGTGGGAGTTTCAGTTGTGGGAGTTTCAGTTGCGGGAGTTTCAGTTCCATTTATTCTAGCTGCTTCCTTTTCAACAATAGTTTTATTTTTAGTTTCACTTGATTCTACACTTTTGTTAACAGATGATTGTATACCTTTCAATAATTTTTCTTTAAAGGACCTAAATTTTATTTCACCGTCACCGCCAGTAATAGCTCCATGGTAACCAAAAGCATGATTACATATTTTACATAATCTTTGTAAATCTAAACCCCCGCCTTGTTTCAAAATAGTCCACATTTGTTTATATCCAGTACAGCATTTAAATAAAGGAGGTACAATACCGGGATTAGAACCTTCTAATGAACATCTAAGACATTCTGCCTTGAATCCTTTTTCGACTTTAAATTTAGATTTATCCGTCCAACATTTTTGAGTTAAAAATTTATTTCTACCTAATTCGCTTTTCTTTTGTTTTACTAACTTTTTAGCATCTTTAAGTTCAGCCTTTTTCTTTTCTTTCTCAGGGTCTTTCTTTCCCCAAAGACCGCCTTCTAGACTAGATAATTCTAAATATTTATTTTTATATTTTAAATATTTAGCGTGATAGATTTCTTCACTTAGTTCATCTTGATTAAGAGACATATATATATATATAGATAAAAAAACTATATTATTTAATTTTTATATATATATTTATGCATCTATACTTGTATCAGGGATTAATTGATATCTTTTAATAATTGGTATAAAGCTAATAAAAGTTTTTAAAATTTTATCACTATCTCTAAAAATTAACTTTAAAAAGAGCATCTTATCCTCTTTCAATTTTAACATGAGATGTGGGATATCGCCTTCTTGTTTTGTTACCACGCCTTTAAAATTAAATTTTTCATCACCCCAAATCTCAATATCAATTATTAGATTAGCTTGTGTTTTAAATTGAAATGTAGGAAAATTAATAGCAATGAAATTATATATACAAGTATTTTTTTTCTTTTTTCTTTCTAAAGTTTTTTCATCAATTATTTCTTCATATTCAGTTACTTTACGTTGAGTAAAGAAATGGTCAATTGTATTTTCGACATTATTTTCATTATTTAATTGGTTTAACCATTCTGAACCGTTATTCTTATCATATGGATATAAAGACATTAATATTTATAGATAACAAGTATTTAATTATAAATATAAATATAAAAATTGATTAATATTAATAATAATTATATTATAATTATTATTAATGGATATAATAGTATACACGGATGGTTCAACGTTAAATAACCAACATAAAGGGCATCGTAAAGGCGGAGTTGGTGTTTTTTTTGGTGATAATGATTCAAGAAATAAATCAATTGAATTAGTTGAAAGTTCAACTAATAAAGTAACAAATCAAGTCGCAGAAATAAATGGTTGTATTGTAGCTATTGAAACAGCTTTAGCTTCTGTAACAGAGCCATTTAAAAGTTTATTAATAATAAGTGATTCAATGTACACAATTAATTGTATGACAAAATGGTGTAAAACATGGGAAAAAAAAGGTTGGAAAAAAGCGGATGGTAAAATTATAGAAAATTTAGATTTAATTAAAAAATTATATAATTATTCAACAACATATAATATTAAATATAAACACGTTAGAAGCCATAAAAGTCAACCACCAATTGATTCCCCATTATATGCTGACTGGTACGGTAATATGATGGCTGATATGCTTGCTACAAATGCATCTAAGAGTATCTAAGTCTTTTTTAATAATTTATATTTAATAAAAGTAATAATATAGGTAATTAGCAACGAACCTACTAGATATATTCCTTTAGTTTTGACAATTAGATATATAAAAACACTAGATATGATTATAGCTAATAAATATTCCGACTTATCTGTTTTTTTACTTAATTTTGAATACAAATTATCATCATTTTTAGTATACATTTTATTTAATAATTTATCTTTTATAATCCAAATGTCTAAAAACCATTTTTTAAAATCATCATATTTAGCGATACTACCATCTTTAGGAACATTATAACTATTTATCAAACACATTGAATTACCTAGTTCTTTAGTTAATAATGACCCCATATATGCTTTCTTATTTCTAAATTTTTCTACAAGAATAGACATGTCGATAATATTACCCATTCTTTTTTCATTTATTAATATATTACATATTAACCACATTCCTTTCATTTTTGGATATAATGTATTTTCAAATACATTTAGTTTATTATCAATACAATGATTTTTTGCGAGTTGGTATTTTTCAGGTGTATATCTAGTTCCTTCAGGCATAATAATAAAAATTCCAGATTTAATTTTTCGAATAGTTCTAATTATATTATCCATATCATCTTCCATCTTTCTATTTAATTTAATATCAGGAGCTGACAATAATATAAATCCCATTCCTGGAAGAAATACAGATTGTTTTTTTAGAATAAAGTATATATTTCTATCATCAAATTGTTTTACTACATTTACAATCAGAGCAAAATCCATTGTATTTATATGATTCGCAATAATTATATCAATATTATTTGTTTTATTATAATTTCCATTGTAGTAAATAGGTGAATCAAAACCAATTTGATATATTGGATTAAATCCCCAACCCAAGTGACTTTTAGCTACATTCCCACCTTTCCTACTATTTCCAATTAAATAATACGGTAAACACATTAATTGTGAATATGATAATTTTAATATAAAATATATAATAAAAGCAATTATCTTTTTTAACATTATAATATTAATATATTTATTAATATTATCAAGCGATATATTATATTATTATTATTTATTTTATTATGTATTATAATATCATTATAATGATTATAAATTATTTTATTATATTACTTATAATTGTATTATTTATTTTATTATGTATTAAAAAAAACCAAGAAACTCTATCAAATATCATTGAATTATCACCTAAATTAAATCAAAATGATATAATTAATTTAAAAAAAGGTCAACAAAAAATGTCAAATATGTTGAAAGAATTTGATAGAGTATGTAGAAAATATAATTTAAAATATTGGTGTACTGGTGGAACTCTAATAGGAACTTTGCGTCATAATAATTGGATACCATGGGATGGTGATATTGATGTTGCGATGTTAATTGATGACTATAATATATTACAAACTGTTATACAAAAAGAATTACCTAAGAATATATGGTTTCAAACAAGTTCTACAGATAAATATTTTGATAAAGGTAATATGGGAAAATTACGTGATATTTATACATATTATAAATATACATCATGGGGTAATAATTGGGATATGAATTTTGGAATACAATTAGATATATTTTTATATAAAAAAGAAATAAATCAATTAATACCATTTATAAAAACTAATGATTTAATAGAAATGAATACTAATATAATTTTTCCATTAAAAGAAGCAATGTTTGATAATATAAAAGTATATATACCTAATCAATTTAAACAATATTCACAAACAGCATGGGGGGATTTCCCACCTCCTATGATACCTGTTGAAAAAAGATATCCACATGAAGGAAATATAGAACCAAATGAACCAAGTGATTATATGTTAAAAAAATATCCTGAATTATTTATGAGTTGATATATTATTTCTTATATAAAGATAATAATGTTATAATATAACTAATTCCTACAGAATATACTAGATACATACCTTTTGTTTGTAATATTAAATATATAAATAAACTAACTATAAATACAAGTAATACATATTCAGATGATTTTAGTTCAGGATTTAGTTTACTATAAATAAATTCATCTGGTATTTGTATTCTGTCAAGAATATTATCTTTCTTTTTCCATATATCTATAAACCACGTTTTAAAAGTATCATATGAATTAAAATTCTCCACACTCGTATAAGATTTAGGTAATGTATACGTATTAATAACTCCATATGTATTTCCAAATTCAGTTGTTAATACTTGTTTAATATATCCTTTTTTCCCCCTTAATTTTTCTATCATAATAGTCAAATCTATAATATTACCCATTCTATTTTCTTTTGTTAAAATATTACAAATGGTCCACAATCCCTTCATTTTAGGATACAATGTATTTTTAAAAACATGTAAATTATTTGAAATACTATATTCTTGTGAAGATTTATATTTATCTGGTGTATAACGTGTACCTTCTGGCATAATAACTATTATTCCAGATTTAATTTTTTTTAAAGCAGCTATTATATTACTCTCATCATCTTCTATCTTTCTATTTAATTTAATATCTAGGGCAGATAACGCTATGAAACCTAAACCAGGTGTAAATACAATATTTTTTTTAATTAGAACATAAATATTTCTATCATCATATTGGCGTATTAATGATGTGAATAACATAAAATCAACACTACTTATATGATTAGACACAATTATATCAATCTTATCTGTTTTTATATAATTACCAGTATAATAAATTGATGAATTGAATCCTTTTGTATATAATAACGGAAATACACTAGTCATTATATTTTTAGATAAATCAGCCATCTGTGATTGCTTTCCTATTAAATATGACGATAATGTGAGTGTTTGACTAAATGAAATTAAAAATATAAAACATACAAATATATAAATAATTTTATTAAGCATTATTATAATTAAATATTTATTTTTAAACAAATATTTAATTCACAGACGTGAAAATTTATATCTCTTAATTTTATCTTCAGTTGATATCTTGGGACAATCTGTTGCTGACATATTTATATCAGCAGGATTTATTACAAATGATTTTGTATAATCATCCCAATAACTTGTATAATCAATACCATATAATTGTAGAGTATACAATGGTGAAGGTTTGTCAAATTTAAAATCTTTATTCTTCCAAGTTAAATTATTATAAACTGGGCTCATTCGTGCTAGTGATATATTTACACATGCCCCTGTGAAAATAGTAGATAAAAGAAACAATGGTATTCGAATATGGAATCCTAGGTTCTTAGATATTATTGCTTCATGGGATTTTATTAATATATCAAGTAGACAGATAATAATAAATGCACTTTGTAAACAATTTAATTTAGCTAGGCCACAACATTTATTCTATCCCGCTGAAAGATGGAGGGACGATGCTAGTGGTGCCCCAGTAGTACCGAAGTTCTATTGGCCAGCAGGTCTCAGTGCTACCGAAGTAAGTGCTGCCCAAGCAAGAGCACGCCAGAACAAGACCACGCTAGAGCAAGAGATATCCAAACAAGTGCTGCCCAAGCAAGAGATGCACGAGTAAGAGCTGGTTGGACAGCTTTTACCCAAGGAAGAGATGCCCAAGCAAGTGCTGCCCCTGAAAGAAGGAGAGGTAATCCCCCAGTAAATCTGGGTACTGAACCTTATAATAAAAAATATTTGAAATATGTAAAATTAAAAAATAGTAAATCGTAATAATACTTCTTTAAAAATATGAATGATTTATTCGTAAGCCTTATGATTATATTTATCTAAAATTATATCTTTCTTTATCCATATTTTTAAAAACCATTTCTTAAAATTATCATAACCCCACTGACTTTTTTGTTTTATTTTATAGGTTTTAATAATATTATAAATTGGACCAATTTCTTTCTTGAATATATATGGATATGTATCGATAGAATTAATTGATTTCCAATCAATATCTGGCGTATAGGTTGAAATATCTATTATATTTCCCATTTTATTTCCCTTAATGATTTGATATAATCCTCGCATTCTTGGATATAATATATTATTAAATACATGTAAATTATTATCAATACTATAACAATGTGAACGCTTCAGCGCAATATTATTTATAATTTCACCTTCTGGAAATATAAATATTATACATGGTTCATTAATATTATCTAGATTCTTTATACAGCGGTCTTTATCAATTAATAAATCGGACTCTACTAAATATTTCAATCCAGGTATTTTTACGATATGTTCCAAAGCAATAACATAAATTGGTTTCTTCGTATTCATTTGTACTATAGATAATAAATATACTGAATCTAGTAAAAATAAATGATTACTTATAACTATATCTATCTTATCTGTTGTTATAAATTTACCCTTACAAATAATTTTTGTATCAAATCCCCAGGTAAATATTTTAGATAATTGATTAATTGCTATACTACGTATTTGTTTCTTATTATTTTTATTTATAATTAATATTGACAATATTATTATAAATATAATTCCCACTAATAAACTTAAAATTTTCTTTATCATAACATCATGCCGAAATTTGAGCACTAGTTTTAACTTTATACCAATCCAAAACTATATTTTTACTTGTCTTGACCCAACCATTCACAACTATATCATTCCTATCAATGCTATCATGACATTTACTACACAGTACTACCAAATTATAAGCTTGATTCTTTTTAATATGTGGTTTAGATTTAACTTTAACATCGTCACAATCTTTTTGAAAATTAATATGATGAGTTTCTAGTTTCTTTGTAGATTCGCAAATATGACATGAAATCATCAAAACATCCTTATTATAATTACTTTTTTTAATACTGTAATCTTCGTACTCCATTTCTAATTCTTTAGTTCTGTTATTAAAATGATCCGTTTTCATTAAATATTTCGCAACCATAACACCATAATATTTATCTCCTTGGCCTTCTGTTAATTCTCTACTATAAACTAATTGGTCATTCTTTTCATCATAATTTATTTTCAAATGACATATTCTAATATCTTCTATATCTTTTACAGAAGGTAGATTCGCAATACAATGTAAGTGTGTAGCAGTAATAAAACTAGTATTTGATTTAACAAGTGTTTCCAACATGTACGCAACAATTATATTTGCTGATTTCTCTTCTGTACCTCTACATATCTCATCTCCCAATACTAATGTTTTATTAGTATTTCTTTTTAATATAGCCATTAATTCCATCATCTCAACCATGAAACTACTCATTCCTCTGAAAATATTATCTATACCGACAATTCGTGTCATTAAATTATAATAAGGAGAATAAATAAATTTTTGAGCAGGGACATAATAACCTATCTGAGCCATAACAATTGCTAATCCAATACTTTTCATTAATGTTGATTTACCACTACTATTAATACCATATAATAATATACCTTTCTTATCTTTACCAATAGTAATATCATGAGGATGGTAAACAGTATCAGTTGAGATTAATTCTACAATAGGATGGCGTAATTGTTCTGCTTCAAAATAAGAATTCTCAGCAAGAACAATAGACGGTTTAGAGTAGCCATTAATATGAGCACTATATGCTCCAGAGTTAAGAAAATCAAGGTTAGTAATAATATTGTTAATATTAACAATACTATCTTTATATACACTAATGATATTAGTTACTTCATTATAAAACGCTTCTTTGATTTCTTTCGCTAGTATTTTTTTCAAATCAACAACATCGGTTGATATTTTCTTAATATCTTTACAATAAATTTTAGTATTATTAGATCTAGGTAAATCTATAAATTCTAAATCATCTATCTTTATCTCATGTGTTCCAATCTTTATTTTAGTTATCTTTTTTAAATTATCACGTAATATTTTACTTCTTCTTTTAGTAATTAACATGTAATGACCTTCTCTGTCATTACACTTTAATGTAATGGTTGATTGTTCTTTCTTAATAACTTTAGTATTTTTCTCTTCTATATATTTTTCTAATTCCTTTACTAAATATTCCATAAAATTATTTCCCATACCAATTCCTTCACTCAATTCTTTTATTTTAGGATAATTATCATTGGTGATGAAATTAGTATTTTCGTCTTTATAATTAATAAAATTTAGATTAGTAATGTATTCAATATTAAAATTTGTTTCAATTGTTGAAATTACATTATCTAGTGATATAATTGTATTTTTATCAATTGTAAATAGTTTCTTTATAGTTTTACTACTATCAAATACTTTCTTGATTTGAATAAAAGAATAATACAATGAGGCTAATTCGTTGGGAAATATTTTTTTTAGTTCCATCTTTCTAACTAATTTAGGAATATCAACAATATTAGTCATATTGTTATAAATTGATAAAAACATTTTGTCTTCCATTAATTTCTCAATTGTATTATATCTTGAATTTAGAATTTCTGGATTTATAGATGGAGCTGTTAAATTCTCTTTCAAAAATCTTTTTCCCATAGG
>Ga0129324_10001831_pt1 | contig 13404 bp, 7 predicted proteins | sample CPBDNA_7_FD_96879 | JGI IMG/M metagenome (GOLD analysis project Ga0129324, IMG submission 96879) | Freshwater to marine salinity gradient microbial communities from Chesapeake Bay, USA - CPBay_Spr_15_0.2_DNA | ecosystem: Environmental > Aquatic > Marine > Coastal | place: USA: Chesapeake Bay... | reverse complement strand
GCTTGTCTGCCCAGCTCGCGCTGCCTGTGCCACCCGATTCCATGACTGCTGTTCAGCAACCACTTCCTTGTTCTGGCTAGGTATGAGACTTGCTTCTTCTGCCGCTTGTCGAATCGCCTCGGGTGTTAAATCACCGTCGTAGCCTTTAACGAAATACTTGTACTTCGGATCGTTCGGGTCGACGCCCGCTTTCACGAAGTTAAGTTCTCGTCGGGCCGACTCTGCTTCCGCTGCCTGCTCACGTAAAGCCTTATTCTCGGCTTCAAGTTTCCGCAAGTGCGCTCGCACAGGGTCCTTCGATTGCTGCTGGTCTTGAACTGCATCATCCTCAAACTCGTAGTTTGCATCTGACATGACCCACTCCTTCTGCCCACATTCGACTGGAGGTTATCGAATGGCTGCAAGTCTCACCCCTTTTGGCACATTGAAATCGGGGGTTTTCCAATGGTGTCCGTAACCGAACAGTCCTAGTATACACACACCCTTTACAGTGTCAAGTATGCTATTGCGCTTTACCCACCGAAGTAGTAATGGAGCCTGATGTTTCACCTGTTGTCCGAGCAAATGACCCGCCACCAGCAAACTCACCGGTACGTTGGCGACGTTTACGCTCCAACTCTTGTTGCGCGGCGACATCAATCCCGAACGCAGCACCGGCCAACTGTTCAGACGATAGTTCTGTTTCACCCGCGAAAGTCTGTCGTAGTTCGCCTAAAGCACCGACTTCAGCGAAGCCTGCGCGAGCCTGCTGCTCAGTAATACCACGCGCAGCCAGGTTCTCTGCGAACTGTCCTGTCAACTGGATGCCACCCTGCTCCAAGCTTCTAGCAGCGATCTGAGCGGCTCTAGCCTGCTGCTTTAGTAACGGGGCTGTGCGATCTGGATCGATAAAGTACGCAGCCAGTTGTCCTTCCGTGATTCCGTACAAGGTTTGCATTTGACGCTTAACCTCTGGATCAGATTGGGCGACAACCGCATAACCCTGCTGGATACGATCCTGTAACTCGGATGGGGAAACATCACCTTCAATTAGTTTCGCGAAGTCATCTGTTTGGTCATAGAACCCTGGAGGCAAACCATTTGACTGCATAGTTTGACGGTAAAAATCTTCCAAGCCAATGTATTCTGCCGGAGATAGCTCGGCCAAACCTTTTTTTACACGCGCAGCGTTTGCAGAAAAACGGGTTTTGTACTGATCGGTGTCACGGATTGAGAACACCAATGCCTGCTCATTGCTGATGTCAACCAACCCTGACGTGTAGTTGGTCCACAAGACATCAGCCAACGACTCTAAACCGTAGGTTGATAGTACGGCTTTTATCGTGTTGCGGGCATCAGGATTAGGAGTAAAGAATGGTGCAGCAGGAGCAGGCGGTTCAGGTGGAGCAGGGGGTTCATCTGGAGCAGGGGGTTCAGAGTCACCACCAAACAATGTTGTGTCGATACCCAAGTCTTGTCGCAGCTGGTCGAAGAGAGCTTGACCTTCAGGGGTTTGACCAAACGCCAACAACTCAGCATTGAAGTCCTCCAGTCCCAACGAAAAATCTACGCCACCTAAACCAATATCACTCATTATCGGACCTTTCCAAACGCTTTAGCAATAGTTAAACCCAAAGACTGTGCGTCCCTGTTAGCGGCCTTCGTGTTCTGATAGCCGTAACGCGGATCAGATTTGAGTTTCGCAACCCAATCACCCAACGACATCTGCCCCTTTTCAGCATTACCAAAAGCATCCAAGAACGGACCTTCGAACATGTTGATCTGGTTAGGGTCCCTTTCTAAAATCTGTGCAGCATACTGCTTATAGTTTTCACCAATGTCTTTCAACGACAAACCTGCATCGATCTGTGACGACAAATGAGGCAACACGCCTTTGGCAGACAACTTCATCTTGTTGAGCAACTCATCCTGAGAAACAGGTTTACCGCCACCAGGCATCGGCGCACCAGTCAAAACCGCTTGAAGTTCAGCATCAGATAGTGCATAGTTGTAAGACTTAGCCAACTGCTTTAATGCTGTTGCCTCAGAACTGATCCTTGCCTTATCAACAGGTAGTTGCTTGCGGGCAAAAGCTTTCTGCTCAGGAGTAGCAGTCTTAAAATAGTTTGTTGCAGCTAACGCACCCTCGAAACGGGTGGCGTCATAGTTCTGGGCAACAGCATCAGCCAAAACTTGTGCAACATCAGGACCAAAAATGCCGTTAGGGTCCAACAAAAACGAGTAAGCAGGAAGATAACGGTCAACCTTTGCCTTCAGATCAGCAGGGTTAGCGACAGTTGTTTCCTTCTTTGCTTGCTTCTCGTCATACTCACGCCCAAGTTCAGCACGTGTCTTAACAGACCCAGCCTTGATCTGTGCGTCAATATACGCTTTACGAGGATTCTTTGCCTCAGCCACCGAGCATCCTTTCTAACGTCTGTGCATATCCTGCAAACTGGATAGCGTCAGCCTCATCCTGGTTAGCAGCCTCGATTTTCTTCTGTGCAAAAGCAGCAGCAGTAGGAGGTGCTTCAGCAACACCAGCCTGCGACCTCTGTCCAGCCAACTCGACACCCTGAAAAGTTTTAACCAACTTGTCCAAATCCTCGGGACCCAAAGTACGACCCAAAACGTTCTGTGAAACCTTGTCAAAAACATTTTCCAAATCAGGCGCAGAAGTAACACGATATTTCTTCAGACTGCCAGCACCACCAGAAAAAGGAAACTGCTTTGAACGTTCCAATGCTTGCTCAACGCTAATAAAGCTTTGGTTAGCGTCCGACAATGCCCGCTTGTATGCGTCAAGGGTTGACTGGCGAACAATTCCAGGCTGATATGTCTGACCTAAAAAGTATCCTCCAGCAGCGAGTTGCTTTTGCCAGCGAATAACTTCCTCGGCATCCCACGTGGCGATTGCCTGTTCATCGCCCTCAAAGTATTGAGGAAGGACCTGTTGACCACCAACAGTTTTTCGTGGTCCTTCATACGTGGATGGGATAAGTCGGCCATCAGCAAATTCGCCCCTACCTTCAAGACCAAGAACATCCCTACCTGGTGTCCCAAGACCAAGCTGCGCCTGAACAACCGCAATAAGTGCCAGCGTTTCCTCTGACAACGGAACAGTAGTCGGAGGCGATGGGTTAACTGGCGGTGTTGTTGTGGAAGTTGAGCCAATCTCTCTAGGTTGTGGAGCCATTACGGTAACTGTCCTGTCTGAGCCAATAGTTTTTCTTGTTCGGTCAAAGTCTTGAATTCTCTAGACAAAACACTATCCCACACGCCCTGAAACGCTGGATTCTTCTCAGCGATTTGATCCCCAATAATCTTCAAAGCCTCACGCTCAACAATACCACCACGGTTATTGCGCCACGAACCGACACTTCTTAGCCCAGAGTTGCGAGTAATCACATTCATGATCGCTGTGCGTTGTGTCAAGTATTCCTTTAACGGAGCCATAACAGGGTAGGAAGCAAGCTTGGGGTCGATGGACGCTTTGATGATCGAGTTAACCGAGTTAATGAGCTTGTCGTTGTATTCCTGGTAAGCAAGCGTCCTGTTCCAGCTAGGCAAAGACGCTTTGATTTGGGACTCAGCAATACTTAACGCATACGCTTTTACGGGAGTTTCACCTAAAGCCTGTGTAAGTTCTCGGTCAAATTTGTTGTAACGTAAGTTCCCCCACAACTGTTCAACCTGAGCAGCAATTTCTTCTTTCGGCAAAGCAACCAATTCTCCAGCACGTTTCTGAATGTTGTAAATCTCTTGATCGAACTCGTTTGTGTTAGGGCCGAAGTATCCAGCGACATCCGGATAACGCTTGAACAGGTCCTCGTTTTCGGTTTTGAACTTGTAAAATGCTTTACTGGACTCTGAACCAGGGACCTTGGACTCACTAATTGAAGCCAAGTATGGAAGCACAAATTCACCATATTGGTTAACCACAGCATCGATCTGGTCTTGGAAGGTTCCACCTTTTTCACGAATATCGTTTTCAGTTTTTCGAATACTGTCCAACAGAACACCAAGAGGGATTAACTTCTCGTCCAGTTCGGCATAGAACTGGCTAATCGGCGCACCTGGTGAGAACCATTGTGTCAGACCACGCAACCACCATAATGTATTGCCCTTGTCCTGTGACACCTGCATAGCCTCACGCACACCAGATTCGTCTTGCGTGTATTTACCTGAAGCCAACTCAGCCATAAATGTGCGGCTCTGCATCGTTTTATATACAGGATCACTGTTTGGGTTACCCATAAAAAAGGCAACACGTTCAAATGGTGTTCCAGCAGCCAAGCCTTGAGCAAAACGACGAATAGCCAGCGGAGTGAAATACGACTGAAGTTCAGTCGGTGGATCACCGTACGGTGCAACGATCTTGTTTAGCCTGTCCCAAGTCTCCCCCTGCTTGCCAGGTATCGCCGCATAAGTCAAAGAAACATACGGACCAACAGAAGGGATGACGCTTGTAGCCATAGACAAAGAGCCAACACTTACCTTAAAGTCAAACGGTATTCCCGTTAACGCTCTGGCAACACCACCCACAAGTGGGTAGTTGAAACTCAAAGAGTTCGTTTGTGGATCACGGTAAACAAAACCTTCGTTCTTTCCATCCTGGTTCACGTCACCTGGGCCAATAATGTTTGTTTCACCAGGCCCACCGATACGCAAATTGCCCAAAGCCTCAGCAGCTTTGTCAATCTTGTGTGTTGCCAAAGGGTTAATCGCTACTTTTGTCAGCTGGACGCTGACTTCACGGAAAGCATCGAAGAACGGAAATAACAAACGATGGTTGTAGCCAAACAAAGTTTTCTTGCGTGAGTCAAACAGAAGGTCTACTGTGTCCTCGACGGCCCTATATCCAGCAAGGTAGTCAAGTTTGTCCAGAGTCCCTGTTCCGTTAGCGCGTGGAATGTTATCAAGGATGTTGTCAACCACGTGGGCAGGAAGATTCAGTGAAGGCAAAGAGTCCTTCAGTTTTAATGCTTCTTCTCTGCTTAGCAAAGGAATCATGTCAGCAATAAGGTTCCATTTGCGTGCGTTGAACATTGGTATTCGAGCAAATTTGTCCGAGGAACGTCCATATGCGTTTTGCATAAAATAGTTGAACACGTTCTTGGATTTAGCGTCGTCATATTTTGATGCGCTAGGGAAAACCATTGACACTTCTGGGGACTTTGACCATGAGGCAAAAGCTGGAGTAGCAACATCTGATGGATCGCCCGCTTTAAGCAACGACAAAAATTCTCCAGATGGGATGTTTCCATATGCGGTTCGACGGCCAAGAGAAACAACCTCACCGTTAACGATGATCCTATTATTTGCAATAGCATCAAGCAGCTGTGGATGACCTCCGGTTACTTGACGAAGATCGCGGGTAATTTCGCCTACATACTTCCTTGCACCAGCCAAAGAATCCCAATTAGCATCTGCTCGTAATTTACCCAAGCCCTCAAAGTATGACCTGTATGCCTTATTCAGAGAACCTTCAAACATTTCTAAAGCCATTTTTTCTAATGCGCCAGGAGATCCGGTTTGCATGGCACGAGCAACAGCAGAACCCAACGGGTCAATAGCACGATCAATGGAAGCCTGAGCAATACCACGCAACCAAAGCGTCGGGTTCTCATCCCTAAAAACGGTTTGCTGTGCGCTGGCACGAGCATAACCAGGTATAGGAATTCCGGTCACAGTTTCAGCAGCGCGAGTTGGTGAAGGACCAATCATTACGTCACGAACAGAAGCAACTTCGCTTTCGAGCAACAAATCAATTTCATCAAGACGTGCCTGCTCAGCAGCGACATCAATCTTGTCAAGCTTACGCTGTAACCTTTGAGCCTTTTTAACGTCGCCAAGAATAGTTGCTCGTTCAATACGCCTCGGAAGGGTGATGGCTTCATCAAGTTTCATAGCAATTTGTTCTGCTTCAGCAATTCGCGGCATGACTCTGCCATAAATATCTTTGTTCAATCGGCCAGAGAAAATTTCCGCCACGTAACCAAACTCGTTACCGAACTGTCCGGACAAAGCGTTACGCATCATTTCTTCTGGGACAACACGAAGAACATAACGACCAGAGAACAGTACCGCACGTTTCCATTTCGACTGCAACCAAAACGCACCATTTTTTGCGCTATCAAGGACATCAAGGGTTTGTCCCATGGCAGGAGTGACCCTTGCCAACATTGAGAACTCCGCCCAATCAGAAGTCAACCTAAGCAAATCATCAAGTTCTTCAGTTCCGGCAAAAGGCAACAAGGCGATTTCGTTTGTGCTTTGCTGTGCAAGATACAGCGGGCCAAGACGGTTTCCCTCAAGGTAATCAAGCTGAACGCCCCTACCAATATCGTTCCACGTGTATTTCCTAATTTGTTCTTCACGGTTTGCAATAAAGGTTGAAGCCTTACGCACAGTTTCTTCTATTTGTTCAACAAGTTCTACACGACGTTTCAATGTCAAACGTTCGAAAACTGTCATCTCCTCCAAAGTCTTGCTTAATGGTTCTCTCAGTTTGTCTATTACTGGCTGAACTTTTACACGGATAGTTTCATCCTTGAATTGTTTGGCAAAATCAAACAGGTCGCCACGAATTTGTGCTGGACTATCCTGAGAAACAATCCGCATATATTCATTCATTAACTGCGTTCTCATCTCAAAAGGAGTATTCAAAATAATCATGGTGTCATGCAGGTGATTTGCGCCAGCAGCAAGATCATCTAAAGGAAGCGTGTATGACCGCGGGAATGTTGCAGCCCTGCGAGAGTTTTTAGAAATCAACTGTTTGGATCGATAGCCAACTTCGCCAACAACGTTTCCGCTCCAGCCTGGAACTTGACGCAGGTTTTCCAATGGGTCCAGACTTGCTCTGGCAGCGTCAAACACGGCCTCGACTGCTTCTGGCGTGTTGGCTTGTGCAAGCTTGTGTGCCAGAGAAGGGGATCGACCTTTAAGCCATTTTCCCCAAATTTTGTATGCGTTGCTTTCATTGGCAATAGCACTAAACGTGTTTTGTCCAGAACCAGAAACCTTCCAAAGCGAATACACTTCAGGGGAGACACTTTTGCGTCCAGCATCGATAAGACCGTGTGCGTCCAAATACCCTTGGGCCTGAGCTATTTCGTTTGCTGTAATTTCAAGTCTGTCTCCCTGACGTATAAGTTCAGCAGCGCGAACAGTTGGCAACATTTCTCCTGTTCTAGCTGCTCTAACTTTTAGTTTTGACGGAGACAAAACAACTCTTGCACGATGCTGACCATAACCAGAGCTGATTCTCACACCACCGTCATAACTAATTGCATCAATACCTTTCAACTTGAACCAGTCGTTAACAACATCTAAGGTGCGAGTTTCGTAAGGAATAACATCTGGTTGGAATCTTTCCAACGTCAAATCAGAATTTCCACCTCTATCTAACTTTAATTTCATTCCCTTAAATGGGCCAACGTCGCCAATATCAAAATTTAAGTCAACACCAAGACGCAACCTATACAAAGTCTGGTCCACAAATTCTTCAAAAACATTATCCGTTATTCCAGAATATGCAAGGACAGCCTTTGCGCGGCTTGGCAAATCTTCAAAATTTGGTATTGATTTTATTTTTGACAAGTCAAAAGGAACGCCAGCCCTACCCTCAAAGGCTTTTGTCATTTCCTTTAGTTCATCAATAAAATTTTGAAACTCTTGCGCGACTCTTCTAAACTCAGAAACAGTTTCATCGAAAATGGCTTTATCAAGTTTTAAGCCTTGAAATTCAGAAGCAGATGCCGCAGTTTTTCGTTGAATAAATTTTTCTGCCACAGAAGAAAGTCGTTCTTGCAAAGACTGTGCTTCAGCTATTTTTTGAGCAATAAAAGGACCGGCTTCGGAATCTTCAATAAATTGCGACCATTGTTCAATTTGCCTTTGCAAAGCCTGAACTGGTGCTGGCCTGTAATTTGATGCAGATGTTGGATTATCTATCGCAAAAGAAAGGGATTCCCCCTTAACCGAATATGCAACGCCTGAATTTTCTATTAATCCAGTTTCAGGGTTTACAACAGTTTCCGTACCTACATACATTTCATCACCAAAATTTACAAATGGTGCTTGATCTATGGAATCATCAAATAGATAACGCAATTTTCTTTGAGAGAAAAATGCTTTTACTCGTTGATTGATTGATAAATTATTCTTCAACCAAGAGTCGGGCATGGCAAGCAAGTTTCTTACATCAACAAGTTTTCCAGTGTCGTTGATTCCCCTGAAAAAATCTTCAGGGTTAGGGGGAAGTTGTAGGCCGCCTGGCAAGGGATCAAAACCCAACTCAACAAGTTTTCTTTCAATTTCAAGCAAATTTTCTGGCGTGTAACCAAGTTCTTGTACTGCCGCACGAAGGTTCCACGGCACACTTGGATCAGTTGGCCAAGCATCTTCACCGTTAATAGTTAAAAAGTTTTCTGTTGGTGTTTCAAACTCATACACCATCGCTTCGCCAGGAACCTCGCTAACAATAGGAACAGTTATTTCTTCATCACCGAGATTAAGCTGGCGAGTCCCAGACCTTGTTTCTACGTTGTACGAAGTACCGAGTGGTGAAAGGTCTGAATCGTAAAGACCTGGACCGATCAAGTTCCCTGTGTTTGTTGGACCGTCTGGGCCAATATCAAGAAATTGGTTTAACGGCTGCCCACCGCGAGCAACAATGTTTCTGTCACCAGACCAAGTGATTCCTGGTTGGCGGGTAACAAGACTTACAGCGGCTTCAGATAACTGTGATGCCTCATCAACCATGGCTATTGCTTTGTCTACGTCAGCCATGGTTCGTTTGTTTACAGCAACACCGGCCTTAACGAGTTTTCTTGCTGCAAGAGCAGATTCAACAGAAGCAGTTGGAACATCAGCGAATGTTTTTAAAAGTTTAGGGGCGGTAAGTTTGTTGAGGGGGTCAAGATAAACTTGTGTTCCAGCGTCAATCGTTCCGCTTATAAAACTGTGAATATCATCACCAGTCTCATAAAGATCTGCGATTACGCCCATAGCCCCGACAACTCGACCGACTGTTGCTGTTTGTCCATAAAGTTTTGGTCGCAGGCGTTCTTCTAATTTGTTTCTTTCAACTTCTGCCGGACCACCTGGGAGATAACCTTCGCCCACTCCACCTTCAACCTGCAAGCTTTGATAAAGGGTTGTGTTTGTGAGGATGCCCCGCATTTGTTCCCACACGCTCGCATCAGAAGCAATTACTGCGCCACTATCTGTGTTGTTGATGACGGCAGGGAAAAAGAATAAAAGGTTTTCGGCAATTTGCAAAGGAGCCATCGCAGCAGTCATAGTTTCCCTCAGCGGGTCACGGACAGCCATGTTCCAAAAAGATGAACCAGCAGAAGCACCTATCGACAAGGTTTTCCCTACCGCATCTTCTGCCCACTCTGTATATGGAATCGAGTCAACAGCCCGAGAACTTGCGCTTGCTATCGGTGAACCAACTTTTTTCTTAAAATATACAAACGGTGTCGTAACAACTTTTTTAATATCGCCAGCAAATCTTCCACCTGCATACTGACCAACAGCACTTTGTGGTCCTGCGGCCTCAAATAGTTTTTTAACTGGATAAGAAATAGTTTGTTGAAAACCGAAACGTCCAGCATCAACATCCGTTATTGTTCCAGGATTAATCCCACCCTGGAACCTGTCTTTAGGAATAAACTGCCATTTACCATTCTTCTTGATATACGCGCCATCGCCCATTGATCTTTGGTTTTTTGCGGCGTTAGCAGTAGCGATTCTGTCAGAAACGGTTTGTGGTGCGCGTTCGCTAACAATTTGCGCTGCTGTTCCACCCTGGACAAAACCTGCGGCTTGTAATGCTGCGGCGTTTGTTTGCTGTTGCTTTATTGTTGCAGCAGTAGGTGCGGCAGAAGTGGTCGCCATTTGTTGAAGTGGGGATTGATATGTTGCAGGCAAAGCAGGACCCAACTTGGGCGGGTTTGATGCAGGGGCAATAGGCAAAGACTGTTGCTCAGATGGAACCGATTGTTGTTCGGTTGGTTTCTTATCCTGTTTCTTTACCAATTTAGTGCCACCTCGGGAACATACTTATTCCGATATTGGTCACGCATCATGTGCGGGGTCAAACCAGTAGACATCGCCTCTTTAGCGGAAACTTTAGAAACTTCACGCAACATAGATTCCTGACCAGACAAAACCATAGGCACAAGAATTTCTGGTGCAACCCAATGATATTGAGCGTAAGCCCGTCCCAAAGCCTCAGCCATTTTTTCATCATACATCTCTTGATATTGCTTAACCCGTTTCTGGGATTCGTTGTATGAATCAACTTCGGATCGTATCTTCAGTGCATCCTCTAAGTTCATCCTGCTTCCAATGCAGTCATCAAAGCCATCAAATTAGGGTTTGGGTACATCGAATAAATTGCGCGAACACGCTCAACCAAATCTTGTTTACTGCCCGCCGATGGTGAAGTATTAGGTTGGATACCTGCCATTGTTGGTCCAGGTCCAGCACCGAACGGTGCGCCAGCAGTAACAGGCTCGCCTGGGCGTTCGCTTCCACGAGTTAAAGCACCAATAGTTCCTGGTCTTACTGGGGCTGGTTGTGCTTCTGTTGGTGATGCACCCATAGGAACAGCGCGTTGAGCGTTCATTTGCTCTGTTGCTTTGCCATAGGTTTGACCCGTTGCTGCTTGGATTGCTACACGGTTTGTGCCTGCTTGTACGTCGCTCATTTACCCTCCGAGTTGTGCAAGTAGTTGATCTATTGGTGGTGCGCCCTGTGGTCCTGGTGGTGGGCCTGCTGGTTGCTCCATACCCATACCTGGCATCGCAAGACCTGGCATTGTTTCAGGTGCGCCCTGTGGTGCTTGTGCTGCTTGACGATCCTTAGCGCGTTGATCTGTGCGACGCACAGCATCAAACAACGGAACATCCTGCTCGACAACAAGCTTCGTTAAATATGCCAAATCTTCTGGCTGATACGGACCATTAGGGTCCGCAGCCTGTTGCTGAATACTCGAAAGTAAAGCACTTTCTACTCCTTCTGCGATGATGCGATCATGTTCTAGGTCTGGGTCGCTGATAAGCGGGTCGGCTTCGCGAGCAGATTCTTTAGACATAAGTCCTGTTCCGAGTCGTTGACCGAGGCCGACTATCAGCGAGTTCACATCGGAGCCTGCCGCAGAGTATGCGACATAGTGGAAATCTGTTTGCCAAAGTTTGTTTGGCGTATAGGTTTCTTCACCGACAGATGATTTGCGTCCGAAGAAAAAAGACTTTTGTTGGTTGCCCCAATACGCTTTCTCGATAGCGATAGCAACCTTATCTTCTTCCAAGATGGATTGTTCAAACGTGGTTTGTGCTTCTTGCACACGGAAGTCAACTGTTGCTGACAGGACAGATTCTCCACGGCGACCAGTACGAATGTTTGATGCTGACTCTCCACCGAACTCGGCAGGTATCGCACCCTCAAGTCGTTCCTGTCGTTCCAAACGATCAAGTGCAGTATCAGTCTTATAACCTGGGTTGAGTTGCAACTGTTGGATGTCGCCACCCTTAACAACACCAAGTTGTCCGGCTTTACCATCAGCAACCTGCAAAATCTCAGGGTTCTCACCAGGTCGAGCGATTAGATATTCTTCAGGGAAGATACCGCGCTCAATAGCAATCTCGGTGAGTGCTTGTAGTCGTGCGCGGGTGTAATACATTCCCATCACACCATCAAACTGTCCACGAGGCTTGTCTAAGGTGATGCGGTTAGCAACGATTGCTAGTGGCATACCTGTACGGTTCGGGATGTATTCAAGCATCATCGCTTCAATACCTGCACGTTCACCAACTGTTAGGTTCGGGGAATCCTCTGCACCAAGAACGATCAGTTGAATTGAATCTGAGCAAACATATTCGAGCATTGTGTATTTGGTGTCGGCAGCAATTTTGCCTAAACGCAGTTTCCCTAATACAAGTTCGCCATAGTTTTCTAGCAGGTAGCTTGCGCTGGCACGATACGTGAAAATGCAGTCATCTGGGGTCGGGTTATCAGGATCGTCTACTGGTGCAGCGAAAGTGTCTAGCGGGTTACGCACAGACCACACAGGCATCAAAGTTTTGAAGTCAGGTTTGATAACCACCGCTGATTGTGAGTAGCCGAGGAGGTGTCGTGCGCGACGACGCATCTTCATTTGCATACGGTTGTGATCCCAAATGGACAACATGGCACGTTTACGCATACGGGCAGATGACTTAGAGCGTTCGGAGCCTTCTTTGATTGGTGGGAAGTATGGGGATGGCATTGTTGATGTCACACGCATAGACATCTGATCCAACCCTTGTACCAACAGGTTTGCTACCGAAGATTTAGCGTTCTTGTCCAGTTCATTTAGTGGAACGATTACGTCACCGTTTGCTAGATCGCGTACACGACGCATCTGTTCTTGAACAGGACCCTGATTCCTACGGCGTTGTTCGTAGAGTTGGACGATTTCCTCTGTAGACAGCATTTAGATACAAGTTATCACACCATCCAAGATGGTCGCCATTTCTTTTGTGGCCGACTAATCGGCGACAAGTTAGGTAAATGCAACATCGCCATCCAACACGCCATCACAAGGTCAGTACCGTTCTTCTTATCCCTAGTCCACGATGAGTGTTCCTCGATGAAAGCAAGTGTTTTCCAGTTTTCCCGCATAGATGGGGTGCGGATTGCACCGGAACGGAACAACTGTGGAAGCAACGCTTCCACACCAAGGTTTTCGTCTATCTTGTTACGGCTAGTGGTGTGTGCGATTACGTTTACGTTGTGTCGGGACTGCCATTTGCGAACAAAGTCGTGTGCCAACAAGAATCGTTGGGCTGCGTTCACCTCAACCACCCAATGCGAGATCGGATAACCCATGTCCATAGCCCTGTTCTGCCAATCTTCCATGATTCCCGAATAGTCACGGGTTGTGGTGTCATAGCCAAGTAGCTGTTCGGCGGTAAGTTTGACTCGTTCCACGTCAATCAAGAACCGCAGGTTTGTTTCAGGCTGATATATCCACCATTGGATAGCCCAAAACATCGTTGGTGACGGGTCAACGCTGGCAATCGAGATCAACGGTGGTTGGAGGTTGGATGGGATGTTGCCAGGACGACGATCATTGTCCACACAACCTGGATACAGCACCCCGTCAGGGCCGATCCCGCCCGTAGCCCACACCCGCTCGATCAGATAGTTACCTTCAGCTTGATCCTCCTGCTGATACACCACCGCAAACTTGGATGGGTTGGAGTGCTTAATGTACGAAAGGTCTTTCCACGACAGACGGTGCGGGTCTAGTAGCGGTCCGTTCGGCCATGCAGGGGACGAGTTCCGTTTAGATGCAATCCCCGTATCTAGTTCCTCGTAATATGCTTTGTAGATCAGGTGATGATATTTTTGTTTCTTTAACGGTTC
>Ga0129324_10001829_pt1 | contig 13424 bp, 14 predicted proteins | sample CPBDNA_7_FD_96879 | JGI IMG/M metagenome (GOLD analysis project Ga0129324, IMG submission 96879) | Freshwater to marine salinity gradient microbial communities from Chesapeake Bay, USA - CPBay_Spr_15_0.2_DNA | ecosystem: Environmental > Aquatic > Marine > Coastal | place: USA: Chesapeake Bay... | reverse complement strand
GGAAGGTTTATTTTACAGGGAGACTTTATCGCTCTTTATCCAAGTGAACCAGAAATAGAACTGAAACAGTTTGATCTCGAAAAGGTAAATGGGGATAGCTTGATCTTAAAAAACAATAGAGTTGCCTACACTTTTTTAATCAAGAAAAAGATGATCTCTTCTAACGTGGAAATATCTAACGATTTAGGCTTCAGCTTTCAAAGCTTTTATAGAGGATTACTAGGGATCCTTTTTATATTAGGACTTTGTTTTATATTGAGTAAGAATAAAAGAAAGATCGACTGGCGTTTGGTTTTAGTAGGCATTACGTTACAAGTTGTTTTTGCTGTTTCTGTTCTTAAATTTGAGAGTGTCGCTTATATTTTTGATGCCATTTCAACTGGTGTAGTCAGGTTCCTTGCTGTCAGTGAAGCTGGAGCAGAGTTTGTTTTTGGTAATTTTATAGACACTAGTGGAAATTGGGGTTATGTATTTGCTTTTAAAGTACTCCCAACTATTGTTTTCTTTTCAGCTTTTACTTCTGTATTATACTACCTAGGAATCCTTCAAAAGGTAGTTTATGTTCTGGCGTGGATCATGAGTAAAACCATGCGATTAAGTGGTGCAGAATCACTTGCTGCTGCGGCAAACATTTTTATTGGACAGACAGAAGCGCCTCTAGTGGTCAAGCCTTATCTAGAAAAAATGACAAAATCAGAAATGCTATGTCTTATGGTAGGCGGAATGGCGACTATTGCTGGTGGTGTACTCGCTGCATTTATAGGGTTTTTAGGAGGCGAAAGCGAAGCTCAGCAAATATTGTTTACCAAACACTTACTTACCGCATCAATAATGAGTGCTCCTGCAGCAATCGTAATAGCAAAAATGCTTTATCCAGAAGAAAACAAAACTAAAATTGACAGATCTCTTAAAGTTTCTAAGGATAAAATAGGGAGTAATCTGTTAGATGCCATTTCGCGTGGTACCACAGATGGATTGAAACTGGCTGTAAATGTAGGCGCCATGCTACTTGTTTTTACGGCATTAATCGCTGTAGTGAATTTTGGATTAAAGGATGTAATAGGCGAATATACTGGCTTAAACAACATCATAGAATCTTATAGTAATGGCAGGTACGACGGTTTTTCTATGCAATACATTTTAGGGAACCTCTTTGCACCTGTTGCATGGGTGATAGGTGTTCACACAGATGATATTGTTTTAGTGGGACAACTTTTAGGAGAGAAAACCATCCTCAATGAATTCATTGCATACGGATCTCTTAAGGACCTTAAGGAAGCGGGTAAAATAATGCATCCTAAATCGATTATTATAGCCACTTATGCTCTTTGCGGATTTGCAAACTTTGCCTCAATTGGAATACAAATAGGTGGGATAGGTGTCCTAGCTCCAGGACAACGTAAAACCTTAGCTGCTTTTGGTATTAAGGCACTTATCGGAGGAACTTGCGCAGCACTGCTTACAGCCGCGATAGCAGGAATGCTATTTGGATAAATTTGTAAAACCTAAGTTTTTGTTAAAAATATGATTAAATTTGTGTCAGTTCTTATCCTTAAAACAGTAGCTCCTTTTGAAAATCATTCCTTACAAGCATAAGTTTGATTACTCTTTTGGCTCCATGACATGCTATGAGCATTATGTGATAGGCCTGTTAGATTCTAGCGTAATCGTCAACAACGAAATTGCCATGCGCATGCTTACTGATATCAACAACTATTACGGCAAAGAAAAAATAGTGTTCATCTCTAATCGCGAATTTGGCCATGACGTAGACGCCAAGGTATACCAACTTGTGAATGCTAAGACTATGGTAGGAATTGCTATAGTTGGAACTACTCTAGAACAAAAAATGCAAGCCGTTTCAGAGCAATCTTTATATTCTGGTTCTTTTAGCTTTTTTAATAATATAGAAAGTGCTATCGCTTGGGCAAATTCATTTTCTCCTAATGAAGACGAGCATCAAACTGGTTAATAAAAGCTCATATCTTCCGTAACTTTAATTCGTTTTTAATTATAGATTTCAAGTAATTTGTGCTGTTTAGTTGGAACAAGTATCAACAAAGCCATTGTATATATTATGAAACAATACCAAGATTTACTTCAAGATATTTTAGAAAACGGAACCGACAAAGGTGATCGCACTGGAACAGGAACTCGCAGCCTTTTCGGTTATCAAATGCGTTTTAATCTTCAAAAAGGCTTCCCTTTAGTAACAACAAAAAAGGTGCATTTAAAATCTATTATTCACGAATTGCTGTGGTTGCTATCTGGAGACACTAACATACAGTACTTGAAAGATCATAACGTAAGAATATGGAATGAATGGGCTGATGAAAACGGCGATCTTGGACCAGTTTATGGACACCAATGGCGCAATTGGAATGATGAAGGAATAGATCAAATCAAAGAGGTGATTAACACATTAAAGACCAACCCCGATAGTCGCCGCATGATCGTTAGTGCTTGGAATCCTAGCGTACTGCCAGATACGAGTAAAAGTTTTTCAGAAAATGTGGAAAATGGCAAAGCGGCTTTGCCACCCTGCCATGCCTTTTTCCAATTCTATGTTGCCCATAACAAACTAAGCTGTCAATTGTACCAAAGAAGCGCAGATGTATTTTTAGGTGTTCCTTTTAATATCGCAAGCTATGCCTTATTAACAATGATGGTAGCACAGGTATGCGATTTAGAATACGGAGATTTTATCCACAGCTTTGGAGATGTACATATTTACAACAACTTAAGAGAACAGGTAGAGCTCCAATTGACTAGAGAGCCCAGAGCATTGCCACAAATGAAACTCAATCCTGAAATCAAAGATATATTTGATTTTAAATATGAAGATTTTGCTTTAGAAAATTACGATCCGCATCCTGCTATTAAAGGGGTAGTTGCTGTGTAAACAAGTCTCTAAGTGGCTATGGCTAGAAGTTATAAACCTATCTGCCCAGGTAGTTATCCCCAAAGCTTTTGTGTTGATTGTCATTGTTTTGGTGGCAGCAGTACGTATTGTTTTTGGCATTTAGCTCTCAAGCTATCTTGCCAAACCCAAAGGGCTGCTACCTACTCGATGTCGCAACGATAATAATGTATGGAATTATGGCCTTTCTTTTGTTCCACCTGCCTTTCTTTTTGAAATAGTACAACAATATTTAATGAAAGAATGTATCTTCAAAATCCATTTAACGGGAGCTTAACGCTTTCGCGAAAGCGAAATAAGTAAAAACACCTTAAATTTGAGTACATGATTTCTACAAAGCAACTTCTTCAACTTTTTATTGAAACACGAACCGCAACAGAAGGTATTTGTCAACCCTTAGAAACAGAAGATTATGTAGTACAGCCTATCGTAGATGTGTCGCCGCCCAAGTGGCATCTAGGCCATACCACTTGGTTTTTTGAAGAATTCTTACTCGATGCACACCTACCCCATTACAAAAGATATCATAAAAATTACGCCTTTGTATTCAATAGCTATTATGAAAGTATAGGGAAACGCGTGGTGCGTACTGATCGTGGTAATCTTTCCAGGCCTAGTGTTCAAGAAGTTTACGATTATCGCTCCTATGTGACTTCTCACATGCAAGAGTTGATAGAAAATCACCTGACAGAAGAGCTTATCCCAATTGTAGAAATAGGCATTCATCATGAAAAACAACATCAAGAATTACTGCTCACCGATATCAAGTATATTTTAGGAAACAATCCGTTACAACCGAAATATGGCAGCGCTTTCGATGAAGAGCTTCTTGAAAACACCAGCGTTGGCTTTACAGAAGTAAAAGAGGGCGTTTATGAAATAGGTCATAACTCTAAGGGATTTTGTTATGATAATGAACAACCCAAACACCGGGTGTTTTTAGAGCCGTATTCCATAAGTAACTCATTAGTAACTAATCAAGAATGGATCGCATTCATAAATGACGGTGGTTATTCTAACCCGATGCTATGGCATACCGAGGGATGGGATTGGGTACAAAAAAACTCCATTATTGCACCTATGTATTGGCATTTTGAAAATGCTAAGTGGATGCAGTATTTGTTAAGCGGTTCCAAAGAAGTGAATCTAGCTGCGGCAGTCACACATATCTCCTATTATGAAGCATATGCTTTTGCACAATGGAAAGGAATGCGTTTACCTACCGAGTTTGAATGGGAAGTTGCTCAGTCCCATTTCAACCATGGCAACCGCTGGGAATGGACAGAAAGTGCCTACCTTCCCTATCCTAACTATCAAAAACCCGAGGGTGCTCTAGGAGAGTATAACGGTAAATTTATGGTCAACCAGAAAGTGCTGCGAGGAAGCTCTATCGCTACGCCCGCGAATCATGCACGACCTACTTATAGAAACTTTTTTCATGCGCCACTTAGATGGCAATTTACTAGCTTGAGACTTGCCCAATCATTATGACAAAAAAAGAATCGTTCCAGCAAGAATTTGAACAACACGTAAAAATAGGACTGAGCAAATTCCCTAAGTTTTTAAGCTCTAAATATATTTATGACGATCGTGGTGATAAGCTATTCCAGCAAATTATGGACTTGCCAGAATACTACTTAACCACAGCAGAATTTAATATCATTGAACAAAACAAAAGTGATTTGAGAATGCTTTTTGAACAGGATAAAGGATTTGATTTGATAGAGTTGGGCGCAGGAGACGGAAAGAAAACTAAAGTGCTTCTTGAAGAACTAGATCGTCATGACTCTAACTTCACTTACATCCCTATAGACATAAGTCAACATGCTATAGATGAGTTGACAGTATCTATTAAAAAAGTTTGGCCTGAGATGGAGGTACAAGGAGCACAAGGTACTTATTTTAAGATCCTTAAAAATCTGGTCAACTACAACCAAAGACCAAAAGTGATTCTGGTATTAGGGTCCAATATTGGAAATTTATCCCATGTAGAAGCCATAGGTTTTTTGAAAAATATTCAAGAAATCATGGCTTCAGAGGATACGTTATTAATGGGTTTCGACCAAAAAAAAGATCCACTGACCATTCAAACTGCCTATGCCGATTCTTCTGGGGTTACACAAGAATTTAACCGGAATTTACTTCATCGAATAAATCGTGAAATGGATGCTAACTTTAAAGTCAACAACTTTGAACATTGGGAAGCTTATGATCCAGAAACTGGAACGGCAAAAAGCTACTTGATAGCTACTGAAAAATGCGAGGTACACATTAAAAAGTTACATCTAAGGATCTGTTTCAATAAATGGGAAACCATACATACCGAAATATCTCAAAAATACGACGACTTGATAGTGGAATGGCTCGCCAAAGAAGCTGGGCTTGAAATCTATCAGGTTTTTGAAGATGAAAAGAAACTTTTTAAAGACTACCTATTTAAAAAAAAGAAATAAATGCTATCCTGTATGACACCTGCATGTGTTCATCGCGTTTGAAGAACCTACAGCACCAACAATAGCAGTACTTTTCATAATACCATTAGTTCCGCATTCGATACGGGTTGAAGGAGTTCTGATAAGATCAACAAATTAAATTGGGTCCTGAACCACGAACGCTAATATAGTTTCCTAAGCCTTCATTATTAGCATCTTACGATTATTCATTAGCATCAGTGCTGCTATGACCGTTGCAATAAAGAACAAAACTAGTAGTACTATTGTATTCCTGGAAGCTGCATTTAAATCAAAAAACAAAACGACCCGTTAGACTTTTAACATAGATTTCTAAAGAAACAAGACTTATTTACAGAGCTTTATCAACTAAATCAACTACTTATGAAAGCTATATGGAACAATCAAATAATTGCTGAGAGCGACACCACCATAATAATCGAAAACAATCACTATTTCCCAGCAAATAGTATTAATAAAAAATACTTCGAAGACAGTAATACAACATCAAACTGTCCATGGAAAGGCACTGCTAGCTACTATTCTCTTGAAGTGAATGGTAAAAAAAATGTAGATGCTGCCTGGTATTATGCAGAAACCAAGCATGCTGCAAAAGAAATTGAAGGCCATGTAGCTTTCTGGAAAGGCGTACAGATGGAAGAATGAGAAAACCCCTCTTATAGCTAACCAATTAATAACCTACAATCTAAATCTGTAGAAAGTGTACTAATTCTTAGGATGTAGAAAAACTACTTACTTACCAAACACTATATTTTAGTATAGACCGCATCAAGAGACGTAATAGATGATGCAGGAGTTCCAGTGCGACCACCTACATATTGATCCAGTTCTTGTCCTGTCAATGAAACTTCAAAGGTAGTTGGGGTAAAAGTTACTGCCTTATTGTGAGTAATGGAACCACCATTAACCTGCGCAACAATTGTTAAAACCGAGTTAGCGCTTAAAGAATAAGTTCCATTTTGGGAGCTTATAAGACAAGTAAAATTGTTATTCAGATCAAAATTTGGTTCGGCAACCGTGGCAAAGAAATCACCATTTACCAAAAAGTCAATATCCATACTAGCAAAGCAAGCCGCCTCATTAAGAAGCTCTGTGTGACTCACTCCGTCTTGATTAAAGTCAACTGGAGTATTTGCTGTAAGCGACGTAAGAATATAAGTGCCGGCAATATTCATATTTACTGCGCTACTACTTGTAGATTCTGTTTGACAACCTATACCTATCAAAATAATTAGTATGCCTAAAAGCTTTTTCATCTTTATAATTTTTTATAAATATACAAAATTCACTGAGTAATTTTTTGAAACAGGTTTCTATTTTAACTAAAGCATTTAACAAATTTTATTACAAGCACAGCAATCCCGGGTTACCTTATCTGTATTTAATCAAAAGCAAAGAGGAATAAAACTAAACAAATAAAAAAGCTACTTAAGTAAAACAAAGAACTAATATTGCAAAAAATATTTCTACGTTTCAAATTTATAAATAAAATTAAAAAAAGCGGCTTGTGATTCTAAATTAAAAGATTACATTTGCAGCCCGATTTTAGTTAGTAAAATCAGACAAAGAATTAAAACTATTTCAAGGTGAATACTTTAAGTTACAAAACAGTTTCAGCGAACAGCGCTACAGTAAACAAAGAATGGGTACTGATAGATGCTGCTGAACAGCCACTAGGTCGTATGTCTTCAATAGCTGCAAAGTTTTTGAGAGGTAAATACAAGACAAATTTTACTCCCCACGTAGACTGTGGTGATAATGTTATCATTATCAACGCTGACAAGATCACTCTAAGTGGCAACAAATGGAGCGAGAAAACATACATCAGACATACCGGTTATCCTGGTGGACAGCGCAGTCTTACTGCAAATGAATTATTTGCAAAAGATCCAACTCGTGTTGTAGAACGTGCTGTAAAAGGCATGTTGCCCAAAAATAAATTAGGAAGCGCCATCTATCGCAACCTAAAAGTGTATTCTGGTGCTGAGCACGGTCATGAAGCACAACAACCTAAAACCATTAATCTTAACGAGGTAAAGTAATATGGAAACATTACACAAAATAGGTAGAAGAAAAACTGCCGTTGCGCGTGTTTACCTTACAGAAGGTAAAGGTGACGTAACAATCAACAAAAAAGATCTTACCGACTATTTTACAACAGGAATGTTGCAGTACAAAGTAAAACAAGCTTTTACCCTTACCAATACAACTGATCTTTACGATGTAAAGGCTAGTGTGCGCGGTGGTGGAATTACTGGACAAGCTGAGGCTATACGTCTTGCTATCGCTAGAGCTCTTGTAGCTATCGACGAAGAAAACCGCATCGCTTTAAAGCCAGAAGGTCTGATGACTCGTGATCCAAGAATGGTAGAACGTAAAAAATTCGGTCAAAAGAAAGCAAGAAAAAAATTCCAATTTTCAAAGCGTTAATACAACACTATTATTACTCCCCTTTGGTGTTATCATCAAACGGGATTTGTTCTTTTTTTATTCATATTAATTTGCTGTCACGCCTGGTTGCCTCCAGAGCTCAGTTTAGCATCTAAATAATGAGGGCAATTACGCTTCGGCTTATGACCACTTCATTATTGCTATCGACAGAACGTAAACTATTTAATTATGGCAAATAACACAGATGTCAAGTCTTTACTTGACGCAGGGGTCCATTTTGGTCACCTTACTCGTAAATGGGATCCTAACATGGCTCCTTATATATACATGGAACGTAACGGGATCCATATCATCAATCTTTACAAAACAACTGCAAAGTTAACAGAAGCTACTGACGCACTTCGCAAGATTGCTGCATCTGGACGTAAGGTTCTTTTTGTAGCTACTAAGAAGCAGGCAAAAGACATCGTTGCACAACACGCTAGTGATGCTAACATGCCTTACATCACAGAAAGATGGCCTGGTGGAATGCTTACTAACTTTGTAACGATCCGTAAAGCTGTTAAAAAAATGGCTACTGTAGATCGTATGAAAAAAGATGGCCGTTATGAAACTCTTTCTAAGAAAGAACGTCTTCAAGTTGACCGTATGCGTGCAAAATTAGAAAAGAACTTAGGTTCTATTACTGAAATGACTCGCATGCCAGCTGCACTTTTTATCGTTGACACGGTACGTGAACACATCGCAGTAAAAGAAGCTTTGAAATTAGGTATCCCTATTTTTGCAATGGTTGATACCAATGCCAATCCACGCGATATCGATTATGTAATCCCTTCTAATGATGATGCCTCTAAATCTATAGACATTATTGTAAAACAAGCTACTGACGCTATCCAAGCTGGTCTTGAAGATCGCAAGTCTGATAAAAACGCTGAAGAGCAAGAAAATGAAGCTCCTAAAGCCGAGAAAAAAGTCGCTAAGAAGGAAAAAGCTAAAGCAGCAACTACTGCAAAAGACGAAGAAGAATAAACTTATAACGCTAGGTAACTAGTACAAAACTTATTAAAATGGCTAAAATATCTGCTGCTGAAGTAGGAAAATTAAGAAAGACAACTGGAGCTGGAATGATGGACTGTAAAAAGGCCCTTGTTGAAGCTGAAGGTGATTTTGATAAAGCAATAGAAATCCTTAGAAAAAAAGGTCAAAAAGTAGCTGCAAAGCGTGCTGATCGTGATTCTTCAGAAGGAGTTGTAGTTTCAAATATCAATGATGCTAACACGAGAGGGATTCTTTTATCCCTTAACTGTGAGACTGACTTCGTTGCAAAAAACGATACCTACGTAGAGTTAGCAACTAAAATTGCTGCTATTGCACAACCCTGTAACTCAAAAGAAGAAATTCTCGCATCAAAATTTGATGACAGCATGACTGTAGAAGAAAAACTTATTGAGCAAACTGGTGTTATTGGTGAGAAAATCGAAATCGGAGGTTTTGAAGCTTTTGAAGCTCCTTATGTTGGTGGTTATGTACACGGTAATAAGATTGGTGCATTAACAGGTCTTTCTACTAGTAGTGATCACGCTGCAGAAGTTGCAAAATCAGTATCTATGCAAGTAGCTTCTATGGGAGCCACTACACTTTCTTATAAAGATTTTGATGATGCATTTGTACAGTCTGAAACAGAATCAAGAATCGCTGCTATTGAAAAGGATAACATCGAGCGTGGACGTTTAGGTAAAACCCTATTAAACATTCCTTTGTTCATTTCTAGATCTCAGTTAACTGATGAAGCTCTTGCTACCGCAAAAGCAACTTATGAAGCTGAACTTCAAGCAGAAGGGAAACCAGAAGCTATCTGGGAAAGAATTATACCTGGTAAAATGGAACGCTTTATTGCTGACAATACTTCTCTTGATAAAGAGCAAGCATTATTAGATCAAGACTATATCATGGACGACAAGCAAACTGTCGCTCAGTTTGTAGCTTCTAAAGATGCACAAGTAGTAGGATTCAAAAGAGTTTCTATCGCTTAATAACGCATTTTATAAATTGTAACATCCGACTCATTAAAATGAGTCGGATTTTTTTTGATACTTATGATCACTTCCTCTACTCTTGCTTTCAAATTTATAATATCTTGCCCCATACATTTCTAATGAAGAGGTGCTTAGCGAAATTTATACCATGAAGAAACTAGTTTTTATTAGCTTGATCGTTCTCACTTGTTTATCCTGTAAAACTCAGACGAATAGGGCAACAAGGGTTTTCAAAGAAACTGATTTGGAGTTCCAGCTTATCAAAAACCTAGATAATGACCTGACAGAAACCTCTGGACTAGAATACTACAATAACCTCATCATCACTCATAACGATAGTGGTGATCAACCTACCTTATACTTTTTAGATCAAAAAGGAACCCTGCTCTACAGCAAGACTTATAAGAATATGAAGGCGGTAGACTGGGAGGACATTACAAAAGACGACACCCACCTCTATATAGCAGATACCGGTAACAATCGTGGAAACCGTAAAGATCTTAGCATTTATAAAATTGCCCTAAAGGAACTTAATAATGAAGACGCCTTGGTTGAAAAATTACACCTCTCTTATCCAGATCAAAAGAGCTTTGAAAAAGGAGATCAAGATCATCCTTATGATGCTGAATCTCTAGTAGCTATTGAAAAAGACCTCTACCTCTTTTCTAAAGACTGGAAAGATCAAACCACGGTGATCTACAAAATCAATAAAAATCAAAAAGATCAAAAAGCTGAAAAAGTAAGTTCGTATAATATTAAGGGTCTTGTTACTGGGGCTACCTTTAATGGAAAAAACACCGTACTCCTTTGCGGTTATAACAGCAGCCTTACTCCTTTTGTTTTCAAAGTACATTATGAAAATGGCACTTTTGAATTTCTTGAAAAACAAGAACTAAGTATCAATGGTGGTGCACAAGTAGAAGCGATTTCTTATTTGACCACAAAGAATACTAAAGAAGTCTATTACTTCTCTTGTGAAGCGACAAATATCCAACTGGGAGAAGATGAAGCGCTCTCCCAATCAAAACTTTATGAATTAAAATGGTAGGCTTCTCTATTTTTTAAAAAACAAGCCGTACCATAACGTTTTGAAAATTGATCACCACATACAAATCTGTATCCTTAAAGGTGTGGAACAAAAACTCCTATTCAGAAAAGATGCTGTAGAATAACCCTAGGGTTCAGCGCTTAAACATGGGTCTTTGTCAATAGTGTTCATAAACTTTTTTTCCAGTCTTCAGGTATTTGGCCCATTTTTTTCCATATACATGAACTTTTTCAGTAGGTTGATTGTTTTGATCTACTATCTGGTAACCGGCATCCTTCCAGGAAAAGATACTCCCATAAAGGTTATACACTTTTGAAAATCCGTCTTCCAACAGGTCCTCACCGTAATCTTCTGACCGTATTCCAACACTGCAATACACGACAATTTTAGTGTCTTTAGAGATTCCGTGAAAATTTTTTCCATCGTATTTCTCTCCTACCCAAATCGCCTTTGGTAAATGGCTTACTTGGTATTCTTCTTTTTTACGAGTATCTACCACCGTATACTCTTGGTAATTCATTTGAAGCATCTGCACACTGATATAAGGTACCGTAAGCTTATTATTTTCCCTCAACAAACTAGGGATATCCTTTTCTTGAGACACTGATGCAAGCGGCAGCATGATAATGATCCATAATAATAAAGCAGAACAACTATCCTTCATCAGCTACTTTTTGATTCGTTCCCCATTTTGCTTAACAAAAGCTTCCCATCCCGTATAGCTTTTACCAATTTCTATGCTACCACTATTATAAAAATGGCAAACGGCAGCAGCAAGCCCATCAGTCATGTCTAGATTTTTAGGCAACTCTTTTAATCCTAAAAGGCTTTGTAACATCTTGGCCACTTGTTCTTTACTAGCACTTCCTTTTCCAGTAATGGACTGTTTTATTTTTAGAGGAGCGTATTCAAAAACAGGAATGTCTCGAGACAGTCCTGCCGCCATAGCCACTCCTTGAGCTCGACCTAATTTGAGCATGGACTGAACATTTTTACCAAAAAACGGAGCTTCTAATGCTATTTCATCTGGATGATAGGTATCTATCAACTCTATAGTACGTTCAAAAATACGTCGTAGTTTTACGTAAGGATCTTTTAATTTACGCATGTCCAGCTCATTCATCTGTATAAAACTCATAGCATTCCCTTGTACCTTTATGATCCCAAAACCCATGATTGCCGTACCGGGATCTATCCCAAGAATGATTTTTTCTGTTGCCAATTGTTGTATTTTTCGCACATGTCTATCGCGCTTCACAAATCTAAGCAATTCCTAGCTCCGTTGATAAAAATCATTGTGATCTTGATTTGCGCGTACGTAATTTATATCCAGTGGATGGAGCGGCCTTTGCAACTTAATGAGCTTTGGATCGCTCTTCAAAAATTACAAGGATTCACTTTGGTAGCTATGATCGCTGTAAGCCTCGCAAGCTGGCTGGTGGAAAGTAAAAAATGGCAGTATTTAGTGAGTGATTTTTATGAGTTAAGCTTTCGCGAAAGCGTCCTACAAAACCTCACCGCACAAGCAGCAAGTTTTATAACCCCATTCAGAGCTGGAGAATTTGCAATGAAATCGCTGTTTTTCAAAAAATCCTTACGGAAAAAAGTCCTGAGCAGTATTCTCGCTGGTACCATTTCCCAGATGCTAATCACCGTCTTGCTAGGGATTACTGGGGTCCTGTTTTATTTAAAAGAAAGTCTTGAATTAGACACGGCATTTTACCTGATTGGTGCCGGAATTCTATTGCTCGTACTCCTGGCAGGCCTCTCTTTATGGCTCATCAAAAAATGGAATTATAAGATCCCGACCACAAAAAAATGGTGCCGTACTATTTTATTTTCACTACTGAGGTATCTGCTATTTGCTAGTAACTGGCTGCTCCTGTTATGGCTACTCGATTATGAATCTCCTATCTTGATCACGATGAGAAATGTCAGCATATTTTATCTTGTAGTTTCTATCATCCCCGTTTTTCAAATCTTTGATATAGCTTTAAAATGGACCGCTGCCACTTATATTTTTGAAGGTGCCTTTTTCAATTCCGAACTTATTATCGCAGCGACAAGCATCATCTGGTTGACCAATTCTATAGCACCTACCTTATTAGGCTGCGCGTTACTTCCCTTTCAACGACTCAAAACTTTAGAAGAATGAGTGGGCTGTTTTTTATCATTGTCTTTGGTTATGCACTGGTCATACTTCTACTATCTAAGGAACTATTGACCTATCCAGCAACAAAAATAGACCCCTCCATAGAACAACTTCCCTTTAGCATCATCATTAACTATAGGAATGAAGAAAGCCGCCTGCCTGCCTTATTAGATTCAATAAAGAAACAGGCCTACCGCTTTGAAAAAACCCAGTGGATTTTTGTAAACGACAAGACGACAGATCATAGCCTAGAGATCCTTCAATCCTTTACAGCACAACATTCAGAAATTCCAATAGTGCTCTTGAACCGAATACCAAAATCTGCTAGTGCTAAAAAAGACGGCATTACTCAGGCCTTAGGACTGGCTATACACCCTCACATCCTTACTACCGATGCCGACTGTAT
>Ga0129324_10001827_pt1 | contig 13429 bp, 8 predicted proteins | sample CPBDNA_7_FD_96879 | JGI IMG/M metagenome (GOLD analysis project Ga0129324, IMG submission 96879) | Freshwater to marine salinity gradient microbial communities from Chesapeake Bay, USA - CPBay_Spr_15_0.2_DNA | ecosystem: Environmental > Aquatic > Marine > Coastal | place: USA: Chesapeake Bay... | reverse complement strand
TAGCAACTGTTCCAATATTATTTGCACCTAATAAATCATTACCAACTGCATCAACTTGATTGATTGAACCTGCAACTGTTTCTATTTCTGAAGTAGCTTCATTTAAGTCATTAGCTACTGTTTGTAATTCTGCAATTTTATCTTGAACATCTTGAATATCAGTAGAAATATTTGCTACTGCTGTGATGTCAGTTCTAATATTATATAAACCTGAAATTTCTGTATTTAATCCTGCTAAAGTAGAAATATTATTAGTAGGTGAAATTTGACCTGCTACTGTACTAATATCTGTTCTAATTGTATTAAGGTTTGTAATTTCAGTTCCTAATGCACCTAAAGTTGTTAATTGAGAATTTAAATTACCTAATGTATTAATATTATTTGTTGGACTAATCTGACCTGCAACTAAATTAATATTTGTAGAATTTGTATCTACGTTAGTAATATTATTTCTAATTCCATAGATTGCTGAAAGTTCAGTATCAAGATTTGCTAAAGTAGAAATATTATTGGTAGGTGAAATTTGTCCTGCAACTAAATTTACATTAGCTGAATTAGTATCAACATTAGTAACATTAGTTCTAATATTATAGACACCTTGAATTTCTGTATCTATTCCTGCAAGTGTAGAAATATTATTTGTTGGAGATATTTGTCCTGCAACAGTAGAAATGTCTGCGTTGTTGTTTGCAACATCTGTAATATCCGAATTAATTAATGATAATGTAGAAATATTATTAGTAGGACTGATTTGACCTGCAACTGTATTGATATTAGCTTCATTAGAATTGACTGAATTAATATTTGCTTCATTAGCATTAACTGCATTAATATTAGCTATGTTTGCATTTACTGTAGTTAAAGCTGTTTTGTTTGCAGGGGAAAGCCATGTGTTTTCTAAATAGTTTTTAGTAGCAACATCTTGTGCTGACGTAGGGTTAGCTACATTTCTTATTTGTTTGTTAGTTGCGTCATATTGGAAATCTGTGCTTGAAATTTTGATTACATCATTAGCGTCATCAATAGCTTCTTGACCCATGAAGAACGCTTGATTACTGTCTGTATCTAAATCGTTTTCAGTAAGAACTGAACCCGCAGCATAATCTGTCAGTCTGACTGTTTGAGAAGTTTTTCTTCGAATTTCTATAGCACTAGAGTTAGCGGGTGCGGAATCAAAAGTTAAAGTAGTTCCCGCAGAATTTAAAGTATAAGATGTAGTAGCGACACCATTGATGCTCACAATTAAATCTGCTGCGTCTCTATATGAATATGAGATAGCGTAAGCAGTTGTAGAGCCATTACCTGTATATCTTACAAATGAATTAGCCATTTATTCTCCTTTTCTTCTTCTAATATGGGGTCTTATTGTTGTCTGTTCTCTGGTAGGTTTCCTGTAATTGCTCTTAGAAACTGTTGTAAACCTATTAAATTGTATAATGGCAGTATTCCTATAGCTTTATTTCCGTCTGCTTGAGAAAATGTTCTTTCAGGATTAAACGTAGATTGAGAAACTGATTTAAGTGTTGGTATTAATTTTTGAAATATTAATGAATATGTTGGGTTACCCGTAATAATATTAGTATCAAGACCACTAGTTCTATATCCAAAAATTGGGTTATCAGTGTATAACGAGCCTAATAAGTTTGCACCTATAGGAAGTAAAGAAGCAAATGCAGCTCTTTGAAAACCTGCTTTAGCGATAGTTTCTGGATTTAATCTTCTTTCATAAAATTCTTTTTGATTAGGATGTGCTAAACCTGCTAGTGAAGTTTGTGCTGAAAACATCAAACTACCCCAAAGCATTGAGTTCATAAACTGGTCAAAGACAATAGCATCTCTCATTTTTAAACCATACAAAAATTGTTTGGCCCAAGATGTAAACATAAAGCTTCTAAATTGATAAGCTATTTGACCTAGGTGTCCGTCTGCATTCATTCCATATTCTTTTAAATATCCAAAGTATGCTTTTTCACCTATGTCTGCTTGTTGTACAGTTCTGTGTGCAAGTCTTCTCATGGCCATAATGTAAACTGCTCTAGTTTCATTTGACCATTTGTCAAAATTAGTTTTACTTATTCTAGTTCCAAGTTCACCTTTAGTCCAACTAGTGTGTAATTTAAATTCATTAGAAATCTTTTCTAACATTGTAGGACTAATACCTAAATCATCCATTCTTGCTTTCATTTGCGCATCTGACATTCTGTTTTTACCAAATCTTAATTTTGCAAAAGGATGACTTCCTTTACCGACTGCCCATTTACCAAAAATCTGAGTCATTTCAGATACCGTTACAATTTGCATTGCAGAGGTACTTGTAAATTGTCCAGAGTAAGTGTTTGTAAATCTGTTTAATTGGTCTAGTTTGTTTTCAGCAGTTGTAACTAAATCATCAGACATGTTACTACCAAAATCATCTAACCTGTTTGTAACTTGTTGTATAATAGAATGATTTCCAATACCACCTAAAGTGTAATCTATCTCTCTAATAAAATCATCAATACGTTCACCATTTTCTAAACGTTTCATCATACGTCTAAGTTCAGGTACATTTTTTAATGTTGCTCTCCAACCAATTAGACCTGTAAGGTTACCCATCTCAGACATGTTGGCAAAACCTACTTGGTTCATCACCCTTGAGTAATTTAATTTACGAATAAATCTACCTGCTGTTGGTGCTAACCCACTTGGATTAGCTGCAAGAGGTTTACCTTTAATATAATTGTAAACCATATCTAAAGCATCTACTTCGTTATCCATTTGCCATTTTTTTAGTTTGCTAGAATTAACTGTAGTTGCGTCGTAGTCTTCAATAATTTCTTGTCTTAATCTTTGAAAATCTCCTCTAGATTTAATACCTTTATAAGCAAGAGCCATATCACCCATAGCACTGTGTGTGTAGTTCATGAAGATAGCTTCAGCATTGTTTTCTAGTAAATCAGAAAAGTTAGTTCTTCCATCTGTATAACCTTCGTTAAATTTTATTCTTCTTTTTAAATAAGATGAACTTGCGCCTGCTGTTCCAGGAGCAACTTTAAACATTTTGTTTATTAAATTATCTATTTCATCCGGGTTTAAATCTGTATGCTCAGCCATAGTACGCCTAAACGTTTCACGTTTTTGCATAGTCGTCATAATAAAATCTAAATTAACTCCACCTTTAGAAAAATTAGAACGCTGGACAACGGTCACAAGACCTTCAGCTATTGTCATTTTTTGAGCTGCTGTTAAAGGTTTTTGTTTAGAGCCTTTAACCATTGTGTCATCCATTGCATTTACTAAAAACGTTTTAAGATATTGAGGGCCTTTACTAGCGTCTTCTAAAATCTTTTGATATTTTTGTGGATTGTGAACTCTTGTTAAATAATTAAAATTATCTACAATATTTTCAGCACCTTCTACTCCAGTAATTTTAAGCATTTGTAATTGCTCATTTAATAAATTACTTTGTACTTTTGCCATTTTAGCAATAAATTCTTGGCTTTCTTTACCTACATAACCTAATTCGTTAACAGCAATGTTTTCTCCACGAATTACTCTTCCTACTAAATCATTAAATTCTTTTCTAACTTTATTATTATTAACACCATTCCATCTGTATCTGCCTAATTTCTTTTGCTCTATTAGCCATTTTTTAAGAAAGTTTGTGTGGGGAACATGATATAAAACCATCATTCTATCTACATTCATATCTTTAACTTCAGATACAGTTACAGGTCTTGTATAATTTGTTAAACCTTTTTTAGGTGTAGAATCTCTAACTAATAGACTTCCCATTTTTCTCATCTTGTTACTCATTGTCGAACCCATAGCAGCAGAAAAATCAAACCTAAATGCTCTGGCCCAAGTTTCTGGAGTCATCTCTGAGTCACGAAGAATATTAAATTCCGCCATCCTGCCTCTAACATATTCATTAGCTGTTGCTGTATCTTCAAACACATTTTCAGGTGTTGCGTCTTCCCAACTACATATTTTTTTTGCCATTATAAACATTTCCTTATTTCTACAGTTCCATCTTTATTAACTTGCATAATTAATTCGTCTGGTTTTCCTGTTTGGTTTTCAATCATTTTAATTTCAAATCTACCATCTGGTCTTTTTGTTGTGTGTAACGCTAAGTCATAATTAGGGTCATACCAATCAAATGTTCTTTCACCATTTGGTTTTAAAGGGTTTGGGTTATTAGGCCCAGGTACTAACTTAGCACCGCCACCAGTAGGAGTAAATCCTCCATCATCTCTAATAAGTTTTGTGTCAGCTTCATCTGCTGCATCTTTAAATTGTTTTGTAAAACTATTTGATTTTACTTTAGGCGCTCGTATTCCAAATAAACTTCCAAGAAATGCACCAGTCATTACACCATGCATAACATCATCAATATCATAATCAGGTCTTTGTGTTGCTAAATAACCTTCAATAGCACCAATAGATACAGCTCCTGCAAATCCTTTTCTTAACATTCGATATGCTCTTACAGATTTTTGTATAGCAATTACTGGGGCTAAAGCACCGTCTGTAGCTAAAATTAACGCCCAAGCTCCTGGGTCTGTAAATGCAGCCATCAACCTTAACATTGTACCTTTAGCTCTACCGTGTGAATAAATTTTATCTTCTAGTTCTAAATGTGCTAAAAGTTGTTGTCTTATTTGTTGTGCATGAGCTTCACTATGTGCGTGTGCAAATTCATCTCTAAAATCATCTGGTAAATCTAAAGCTAATTCATCTAATTTTTCTTGAGTTAAAATAAAACTAGAATCTGGTGCTAAATTTTCTGCACTAAATTGTTTATAAAGATTGGCTTCTATTGTTTCAGACTCGTAAGCACCGGCTGTTGCGTCTCCTAAAGTATATTTCTTTTTTAAATCTTGTTGTCTTTTAAATTGTACATCATTAATAGCATCTAAATCTTCTTGGTCATAAGGTTGTGCAAAATCTAAATCCCAAAGTTGTGGTTCTTCAATACTATTAATAAAATCATTTGCTGTTTGTGTTTCAAAATTTTTCTGTGCTATGTCAGCTTCATCATCTATTTTATTACTAGCTTCGACAATTTTAGGAATCATCCTAGCATTTTCTTCACCTTTTTGTGTATCTTCTCTTACACCGTTTACAAAATTTCCTATAGTATCTACAGTGTTACTTACAATTTCTTCTATAGGAGTTCCTTGTGTATTTAAAACTGTGTTAGCTATTTCTTCATATTCTGGGCTAGACTCAATAACATTATTTATAGCATCCTGAGCTTCACTACTTATGTCAGTTTTTTTTAGCGAAGCAGAGTGCATAGCTGCACTTGTATTAACTACAAAAGGGTCACCATTATTAAATGAATATGTAACAGCAGTTTTTTTACCGTCTACTATAGAGTCTCCTGCACTAAAATCTGTTATTTGACTTAATCCTAAATCCTGTGCTGCCGTGTTATAGTTTCTAATTCTTCTCTTAACTAAACCTGTCATTACACCGTTTTCATTAGTAGTAGGGTCGTTAGCTGAAATTATATCTAAAGTGTTTTTTAATGCATTTTCATAATTTCCATTTATTAAATCTGATTTAAAACCATCAAACAATTTACCAGAATTATAATATTGGTCTGAAGCTACTACTTTCATAGAATTAGGTAAATTATTCCAAGTGTCTTCACCTATATCAGCTTTCATTTTATCAATATTGTATAAAACTATTTGTCTTGCTAAATCTTTATCTGACAGCTCGTCAGCATTTAGTTGACTAAAATTTAAAAACTTTTTTAGACCATCACTAATATGTGTTATACCATATCCTCTTGTTCCTTTACCGCCTTCTAAAGCTACTTTTCTTCCCTCTGTACCTTCATCTTCTGCAAGTATTTCTAAGAAATTATCTATCCATTCTTCGTTCATTAATTACCTTTATTTTTTATTAATCTTTAATTGTTCTAATAGTAGTAATTTTTTTCTATTAGCTGCATTTGAATTTAGTATTTTAAAATCATTATCTTTTTTCATCCACTCATCTATAGAGCCATCAGTAAAATCACCTGTAGATATGATTACAAAATCTCCATTTGGAGTTAACACTGGAAGTGTTGAATCTTTTTCTGTTAATACTAAAAGACCACTTTTATAAGGACGTACAACTAAATCTTCTTTGTAATATTTTAAGTCACCTTTTCTGTCAGCAACTAAAGGTATATCACCTTCATTAAACCAACCTTCTAATTTGCCTTCTTCTTTGTATTTTTCCATCCAGACTTTTTCAAATTGTTTTGCAACAAATTGACTTTTTTCTGTAAGAATATCTGTGTTTGCCATAGGAAAAGATGAGTTATTTACTAACACACCGTCAACCAATACATGTCTAGAAGCAACTTCATTAATACCAAATTTTATAGCATCTTCTTTTTTCATCCCTGCGGACATCATTGAAATAGCAGTCATGGTTGCTCGTTGAGTGACAAAAGACATGTCTACATCATCCCAATCAAAACCTGGTTTATCTCTTGTAATAATTTTTACCCAATCAGGTAAATCTTCTTTGTTAACACCTAGAACACCTTCAAACCATGGGATACCTTCATCAAACCATTTATCAAACGTTCCTTGAACATCGTCATAAATATCTGCTTTAGTAACTTTTAAATCTGCGTATTTAAGTGTAGGATTATTTACAGCTTCATAAGCTTTCATAATAGCTCTTTCCTCACCCATGTTTGTGTTTGTGCTTAAATGATTTACAATTTCATAAAAATTAGAAGCTGAAGTAGAAGCATATTTAGTGGGTACTTTATCACCATAAATAGTTCTTAATTGTTTGTATCTTTTTAATCCTCTTTGAAATATATCAATACCTTCAGGGTCAAGTGTAGTTTCATTACCTGCTGATTTTACTACATTAATAGAATCAAAACCCATTGTAATTTCATTTATCCATGTAGGGTGTTGTAAACCATTAGCGTCTAGTAATTTTGATGTTAATTGAAATTTTGAATATTCAGCTAGGTCTTTTGGAATATTTCCATTAGCAACTTGTTTTTGTATATGGGGTTCTAAATATGATTTTTCCCATGTAACAATAGCGTCATTCATGTCATCAGTACTTAAACCAATTTTAACATTACCGCTTGAGTCATAGTAAGTTGTTTCATCTTTTTTATATGCATGTCCTTTTGTAAGTAAATCTACAGCAGTGGCTATTTTAGTTGATGAAGCAACAGCTCCTTTTATAGAGGCAATAATTTTAGTTGCTTGTTCTTGTGTTTTTGGAGTTTTTAGATAAGAAGGTAAATCTTTTTTGTTACCTCTTTTCATTGTCAAGTAAGTTACAATATCTGTCAGCATTTCTGGGTCAGTAATTAATCCAGTACTTTGTAAATCTACTACTTGTTCAAAATAATTTAATACTTGTTTATTCCACTCATCTTTATTAATAAATTTTTCTCCAACAACTTTGTCATATCTTAAAGTTTCTAAATCTTTAACTCTTGTTGAGTTATGATAAATAGTTTCGCCTACTGTTTCAACTGAATCTGTCTCGTTGTTTTTTGTTTTCATGACTTTACTGTCATCAACCCATGCACCACCTTGTTCCCAAGCTTTTGCAATTATTTGAAAAGATGCAGCATTAGTTGCTCTGTTTAATTGCAACCCTTTTGCTACAGCTACTTTTGAGTCTAACTCTAATCTCATTTTGTTCATAGAGTCTGTGTAAGCACGTTTATAAGATTTAGATTGTACGTCTAAATTTCTTAAATCATTTCCGTCTTCATTAACAAACATGCTATCAACATCAAGATTAGCCATGGCATCACCATTTTCATCACCACCTGTAATGTCAGCTACTTTTAAATTAATATTATTAAAATCTTCAATAGCGTGTGATAAAGCAAAATTAGAATCTACTATTGCTTTTGTGTAATAGCCTTTTAAATTAGCAACTCTAGGGTCACCTTTATCAATAAGTTTTTTAATTTCATTAGGGTCTGTAATACCTTGAGCTTTTAAAGTATCGAAAACTATTTGAGCATTTTCTTGTTCTTCATTTTTATAATTTTTTGTAAATTTATCAAAAGATTTTTCAAAACCTTTTAAAGATTGAGCAATCTGAGTTAATTCATTATTGCTATTTATTCTTTCAGGTCTTATTGCAGTTCTTTGATAACCTAAACCTTTAACTTTTGATGTATATGCCATTATGCTTTATCCTTATTAAAATATTTTCTATCTGGATTACTTCCGTAGTCTGCTCCTGCACTTGCAATATCAATAGCTAAAGCCATTGAACTTGGATGCTGAGGTGTAGGAAGACTGTTAATTGTATTTGCGTAAGCTGCGTAAGCTTCATTTTCTTGTCTATTAAAAGCCAATAAATCTTGATTAAATGCTCTGTCTATACTTGTGTATTCTGCGTCACTATCTGTTCCAACATCTTTATAAATTGCAGTGGCATTGCCAACATTTAAATTTAACTGTTTAGACATTTCAGCAATTTTTTCTCTTTTAAGAGCAAACTTTTCTGCTGTTTTCTCTGCACCTGCTTGTTTTTTACTTGCATCTATTGAGCTATAATCATCAAATAGAGCTGCGTTAGCTGAATTTTTAGCATGAAAATTTGAACGTTCAGTATCGTTTGCTGTTTTCTGTTTAGCGTTGTGCGATTGAACGGCACTAAAAACTTGCAAGGCCATTTTAGCTTCGGGTGAACACATATTATTTTATTTCCTTTATCATTAAGTTAAATAGTTTTTTTTCATAACCGTAATTAACGGTGTCAATTAAATTAAAGCCTAAAAACTTTAACCATTTGTTTCCAACTTCGTTTCTGACATCAACGTAGTTATATAAATACTTGTAGTCTTGTCCCATTTCTTCAATCCATTTAGGACACTCTCTTAAAAATTGTAATGTATGGTTTAATAATTCGGGACTAGATAATAACCAAGCTACTCCATACTCTTTGTTATCACTGGGTACTACACCAAACATTCCGATAACACCTTCTTGTTCAGTTCCAATTATAGAATATGTTTTATGATTTAATTCTTTAAATGGATGTAACAATGCTTGTAACGGTAACGCATTATGTGAAGCTTTAATTTCATTTAAATCTTCTTGTCTTACTTTAGGTGCTAACTCGTGTGCGTCATCAGATTTAGCAAGTCTGACATATTTTTCCATTATGCCCTACCAGAGCGTCTGTGATAAAATCCTTCTATTTCTGCTGAAACAAAATGCACTGGTAAATGTGAGTCTGACTTTAACGTACAAGTGTAGTTTGTGTTTCGAGATTGAATAGGTATATTATAAGTACCGCTTGTTATATTTGGCTGTCCTATAACAGCACTTGAGCTGTTAATAACAGTTCCATTAAATTCATAATCAACATCGTTTCTTCCTTCTTGAGTTACAGTTGCTGTGAAGAAACCACTGTTTTGATAATCTACAGAAACTTGTCTTATCTGATAACGTCCAGATGTTAAAGCTACTGTACCGTTTCCAGATGTTTCTCTTAAATATGGAGTAGAAAATTTATACTCAGATAAATAAGTAGAACCAAAAACTGCTTTAGTATGGTTGCCTTTAACTTTTTGTGTAGTTCCAGAACTAGAACTATCTATTGTTAAGTTAGAACCGTTAGTAGTATCTACTGCTTTTAAAGTTTGATTTAAAGAATAAGGAATTGTAAACGTTGTTAAATTTGTAGCTGAGTCATAAGTCCCAGTCAGTGTAGACGTTCTAAAATCCATATGAATGTTATGTGTTAGTCCAGTAAAATTTGGATTACGTAAATCTATTTTTAATAATTTTGTATTAGTGTTTTCATTAACTACAACATAAAGAGAACTATCATATGCCTCTGCTGATAATATTTCACAATTATTTAAAGTCCAAGTACTCCAGGCTGATTGTACTTTTTTATTAGCATCCCAAAAATATTTATAAATGTTTATAGTGTTTGCATTACCAGGTGTTACAGCACTTGAAGGTGTGTATGCAACATTGTTAGTAGTGTCTAAAGTGTCATGACATAAAACAATCATTGTATCTTCAATATTGTTAGAAACAATTTTGTATGCATTACCAGGTATTAAAGAACTAACACCTATTGTTACATCAATACCATCATTTGTTAATGTATCATCATCTGCAAAGTACTCTGTTATTGCAGTTTTATCATTTCTATTCTGTGCAAAATAAACATATTTACCTGCTGAAACTGGAGCAACTTTTATTGCATGTGAGAATGTACTTGTTTTTGTCAGCACTGCTGTTGTTGGTGTTACAGCGTCTCCCGAACTTTCTAGTATGTATTGCGCTTCACCAGAAAATAATAAAAGTTGTTCATTAAAATCTATAGAGTTATGAAGTTTGTTAACCGTTGTTCCTGCTGCTGCAATATCAATAGGGTCAGTGTCTAAAACATCTGTGCCTGTTGTTGCGTAAAAATTATAGTAAGAAGCATTTTCAGATAACACTAAGTTTTGGTCTGCAATAATTCCTAATCTATTTTGAAAAAATGTTAAATTAGAAACTTTCTTACCTACAAAACTTGGAGCAGAGTTTGTGTCTTCATCACCACTTACTCTGTTTGTATATGTTTGTTGTGTAAAACTAAATGTACCATTGTTGTTATTAATTAATGCATAAGGCATTGTAGAATTATCTAAACCTAATTTAACGCCTGGCCCTACACACTCGCTCCAAACACCATTGGCAGTAAACTCTACATAATAATTTGAAAGAGAGTCACCTTCATCACCGGTAATTTGGAGAATCATTCCTGGCTTTGAATAAAATGGTAAATTCGTAAAATCACTTATAGAATCTTTTATGGCATACATAGCTTGGTTACCAAAACCGTCTGTAGTCTCAACAGAAAAAGTGCCACTACTACATGTTCCGTAAATAGTGTTACCATATTGTGTATGTGTAAACGTTCCAGTAATTCCAGAATAGTTTGCTAATCCTTGTGATGTACTTAATGTAGCACCAGTGTCAGTTCTTATAGTTTTAAATCCAATACCATCTGCACCACTTGACCAGTGAGAAGAAGCTGTTCCATATAATAATATGTGAGCAATTTTTTCTGTATCTCTAAATCCGCTATCAGTTGAAGCGTCATTACCAGTTGGCATTTGAAACAATACTTGTATAGGATATGACCACGTTGAGTGGTTTAAAGTTACACTGTACTGTCTTCCGTACTGTGAACTTTTAACATAAGAAATATATTCTTGTACTTTTGCTGCGGTTGTAGTTGAACTCTCAGCTATTGTTTTAGATTTGTTTGCGACAAATGTATAGTCTGCAATGTTTGAAAATACTAAATCTTCTATAGGTTTTGCTGTAGTTAAATAACTTGCACCACCAGTTCCTATAGTTACTGTTTTTTCAACACCATTTAAATCATAAACCTTAACTGTACCGTTAGTAAATACAGCTACGTACTGGTTTGAACTATCTCTATTAATCCAATGTACTGCTGCGTTGTTTGGAAACGCTGTAGTAGCTAATAGATTAGCGACAAACTCTGTTGGTGGTCTTTTAGTTAATCCTTCAATAATATTAGATTGGAAATTAGTTTGTGTTTCTGCTTGTCCTACATTACGTTGGACTGCATTTTGTTGACTAATACCACTAATAAGATTGGGAATTGATGTTGAGATTAGTCCCATAAATTAGTTCCTGCCAGACCTTCTTGGGCTTCTATTGGCAATATAATTAGTATTATAATCACCAGTTAACATGTTTGCGTCCATAGCTCTTGAGTCTGCTTGTTCAAATGCCATGTGAGCTTCTTGTTCATCTAGTTGTGCCATTTTAATTAATTCAGTTGCACCTACATATCTTGCAGCAAATCTTCTTGAAGCTTTAACTACAATATATCTTCTTGCATATTCTGGTAAATGTTCAAATTGTTGTACTAATACTTTGTCCACCATTGGGTCATAAGTAAAAACATCTGTTTTGTTTTTTAAATCGTATAAATATTGGTTTCTTATAGTGTATTGATAAAGATATTGATTAGGGGCCGAAGCTTCTACTTGAACACAGTTAGCTTCTAAAGGCACTTTATTAGATGTATCTCTTGAAACTGTAATTTCAAATTCTCTATTAAAAAACCAACCTTGTGACTGAACACTCATAGAAGTTTCATCTAAAATATTCTTAGCGACCGCTACGTCTGTACCAATGTTTCCAGTAATTGAACTGACTGGACTCTCACCGATAAAACTTAGCATGGTATTTATCGCTTGTAATTCGCTTGTAGAATTTATTTGTGTTGTCATTGATTGTCCTTTGTAAATTTGTAAAGCGGGGGACTTAGTCTCCCTTGTCCCCCACTCCTATATAGTATAAATAAGCTTAATGAATATTAAGCGTCTTTAATTCCTACAGCACTTTCTGGTCTTAATACACCATGACCCATAGCGTATTTAGCAACCATTAAAGTACCTTGTCTTCTAATGTCGTATTCCATTTCAGTAGCTAAATCCATTAACTTAACAGTTCCAACTGCTGACGGGTGACAAACTAAACCTTCGTATGCAGTCAAGTTTACAGCTTGAGGTGTTGAACCACCTTGAGTAGCTGAACCTGCGTCTGAACCGGAAGTTACGTTTGAAGCAACAAAATGAGGAACTGCAATTAATTTAATTCCTGCAATTTGTAATACTCTACCTGAAGCAACACCACCATTAGCACCACCACTGAAGTCAACATTGACTGCATTAGTAGCGTTTGCTAATTTGTAGTACATTTCTGGTTTTAAGAAACAGATTCTACCTTCAGATGGAACATACTTGTCATCTAAAGTTTTGGCTGCGTCAAACAATGAATCAATAAATCCATTTGCAGACGTTGCCGCAGTTGCAGAAGCGATAGCAGTATTAGTTAATACTGTACCTGCGTCTCCACCTGTAACATTGGCAGTACTCGTTTGAGCGGCTTGACCAATAGTTTGTAGAACGTGTTTGTCTTTTTGGAAAGCTAATGCTCTTCCAATTTCAGTTGAGTAGTTACTTCTAACATCCCAATGATTCTTAGCTTCTTCAATATTACTTAAAAAAGCTGATGATACTAAAAGGTCATTAATTGTAATAACCTTTTCGTTGTGGTTCACATCAGAACCAAGTATTTCTGCACCAGGTGTGTGGTAAGCCGCAGTAGTTCTACCCATTACAGGGAACGTTGCAGATTTACCATTACTGATACTTCTTACTGAATCAGCGCCTTGTGTTTTACTCGCTCTGTCGAATGAAGTAATAACTTCACCGGCAAAAACTTTTAAAAACAATGCGTCTTCTGAACCAGAAGCGTTTACTCGTCCAATGGAAGCCGGATTTGCGTTTGACATATTTGTCTCCTTTTTCTATTGTTATTGTTTAAAAAGCTTTCACAAGTTTATAGTTTTTTTCACAAGATTGTCGTTCCTCGGAACGGTCAAGTTAATG
>Ga0129324_10001824_pt1 | contig 13439 bp, 10 predicted proteins | sample CPBDNA_7_FD_96879 | JGI IMG/M metagenome (GOLD analysis project Ga0129324, IMG submission 96879) | Freshwater to marine salinity gradient microbial communities from Chesapeake Bay, USA - CPBay_Spr_15_0.2_DNA | ecosystem: Environmental > Aquatic > Marine > Coastal | place: USA: Chesapeake Bay... | reverse complement strand
CCCACCCAATTCATCAAAGACAGAGACTCGAACCAACATGGCGGCAGCCGTTACAGCCGAATAGTTCCGAGGGGTCAGAATCGATCCGAAATAGCCGTATTCATTGGCGGATTTCCCAATAAAGGGATGGGTGGGTCCACTCGGCAGCATGATCATGCCAACGTGTTGCAACCGGGAATTGGGGTAACTGAGTTTCGCTCCGACAATTCCCACTCCTGGTATCTGACCCAATTCGAGCATGCGCTCGATTGGGTTTGATTCGGCAACTGAAGTGTCATCGTTAAGCAAGAAAAGGTATTCACCCGTCGAATGCTCCCGACCAAGATTAATCGCGACTGAGAAATTGAAGTCATTTGTTGGGTTGTAAACCACCTGCTTGGTGACACCCATTATCGGTTCAAGCTCCCCCGTGGTGACCGCGATAATTTCCAGTTGAATGGCGTCTGACGTATTGCTAGTGAGTGATTGCACAGCTCGATCAACCATGCGGTCACCGTCTTGCTTGGTACCGATTGTTGGAATGACCACCGAGACTTTCGTGAGCTCTGGAATTCCTGGGTGGACCTCGTTCAATCCTTTGACGGCGCTCGGTTGCGCCTTTCCTCCGCCAAAGTGGCGAGTGAGGTGCTCCTGTTGCGCGCGTTCCCCAGCCAATTGAGCCCACGGCTTGGCATCAATGCTCTGTGCGGTGCTTTCACTCCAGGCTCGCCAGTGATAGAGCGGCTTAGGAATATGAACAACATCTGATTCTCGAGTAATGAGCTGGGGCAGCAATCGCAGTGCTAAATCAAAATCTTGAGCCCCATCCATTTCAGGTCGAAATCCACCTTCAACTCGCACCATTGCGGTTTCAAAAACGGTGAAGTGACACAAATACATTTGAGTGAGCAATAGTTCGGGTGAGAAATCCGGTTTGCAGTAGAGTTCAAAATGTTCATTGTTTTTGTTGATCTTGTCCTCATCAGAATAAACGACCTTGGGTCTATTCTCAGCTCGACTAATCACAGCGCTGAATTCAGCGATACAGGTTGGGTTAAGGCGATCATCATGATCAAGCCACCCAAAATACTCCGCCGTCACTAGATCTAGCCCACGATTCTGGGCCGCAGAAATACCACCATTCTCGGCTCGAATAACAATCACTCGAGCATCGCCTTCATTGTCGGATTCAAAAACATCGAGAAATGACTTTGTCTCAATATTGGTCGAACCGTCGTCACTGACAATGAGCTGCCAGTTGCGCGCAGTTTGTTTCAAGACCGATTCAAGGCATTCGCGTAAGAATTGTGTCGGTGGGTTGTAGACCGGGACAATTATGGCGATTAACTCCGAGTTATCAACGGATCCAGGCGCGAGTTCATGCGTTTGCTGAACCCATAACTTATATTCCTTACCAATGGAACGCTCGTAGATTTTGCGTTTTATAAATCGTTTAGCTCTGCCCGCGTAACGGCGTGGATTTTCGATTTTCATTTTTACTTGAGCGTGAATTCCGATTGAAGGTGCACATAACCCTGACCAATCTCTCCAAAGACAGACCGAACTGGAAATTCAACTGCGTCATTCCAGTTATCAATCAACCGACTACCGGAATCATCAAATACGTCAATGTGGACCCGGTAACGGCCGGGTAGTAATGGGTTATTGACGAATGCGATATCGAGCGTTCCCTCACCATTCAGTGTCCCCAGGTCTTTTTCAATTCGATGATTACTCACCATGGTGACCAGCGGACCTGACTCATGTTGCAGTGCGATGCGGAAATTCGGTCCCACGACAGGTTCAGCGGTGGAATACGTCAATCGAATGGCGAAAGTGTTACCCGTTTCCGCGTGATTAATGGTTTCGCCTTGAGACCCAATAATCGTTGCTGTCCTGAGTTGCAAGGCTTGAGTTCCCGCACGCAACTCCGTGTCAGCTCTGGCCGAATCGAGACGAGGGGTGCTATTTGCTTCGTCTGCGTTAACTTTTGACAGGTAGTGAGCAATCACGTCAGTAGGCATTCCTGTTTCTTGTAGCACCCCGTGATCCATCCATGCTATTTCATCGCAAAGACCCTCAAGTTGTCCCAAACCGTGACTCACGACAACGATCGTCTTGCCAGCGCGCCTGAGTTTGTAAAGGTGATCGAAACACTTGCGTTGAAATTCCTCGTCACCAACTGCCAGTACTTCATCGACTACTAAAACGTCGGGCTTCATATGGACCGCGACCGCAAACCCGAGTCGCACGTACATTCCGCTGGAATAGTGTTTAACGGGATCATTTATGAATTGGCGCAGTCCACTGAACTCGATAATTTCGCCTGTTACGTCAGCAATTTCACTTTTGGATAGTCCAAGAATGGCGCCATTGAGTTGAATGTTCTCTAGACCCGACATCTCTGGGTGAAAACCAGCACCTAATTCAATGAGTGCCGCGACGCGGCCCTGGGTGACGATGCTGCCCTCGGTCGGTCTGTAGATGCCCGCAATCATCTTGAGAAGCGTTGATTTTCCACTACCATTATGGCCAATGATTCCGTAGACACTACCCTTTGGAATATTGAATGTTGCACCTTTAACAGCCCAAAAATCCTGTGAATTCTTGGCTTTACCCCGCATAACGCGTTCTTTCAGACTGTTACGGCGATCGATCTGGCGAACAAATCTCTTGCTGACTCCCTGTACCTCGATAGCGTTTTCCATCTGCTCATAACCTGTCATAACAGTTCACCAATATCTTCGCTGTAACGATTGAAAATCTTTAAGCCAATCAAAAAGGTAACTGCTCCGAAGACAAGAAGGGCCGGTATGACCCACCATGCTGGGGGCTGCAGTGAATACATCACGTCATGCATTGATTCCACAAACCAGCTCATGGGATTCAGTTTGACAATCCAAGCGAGCCAGCTTGCGGTATCTTCGACCAATGACATGGGGTAGAGAACAGGGGTGAGGAAATACAGCGCCCCGAGGCTCACGGTCACCACGTACCGAACATCACCGTAATGAGCATTCAGAATTGACAGCATGAGTCCAAGACCTTGAGCAAAGAGTGCTGTGGCAATCAAGATTGGAATCGCAAGAATCCATGTCCAGCCAACGTTGAGAACGAAAATGAACATGGCAATAAGGACTGCAAGTTCAAGGATTACCTGAATTAGTTGAACTATCGATGCACCAAGGATTGGCGTCCACGCAGGAAAATTGACCTTACGCAGCAGGTCACCACTGGACTTTAATTCGGTCATGGAAAGCATCAAGAGGCTGGAAAACACGTTCCATGTGACCATTCCTGTGAACAGGAATGCCGCGAAACTGGTTCGCTCAGGGTCTGCGCCAAGTGGAGGAGCTTGAATCTTGAAAACCAAACTGAAAACGGCCGCATAGACCAACAGGCTCGCCAAGGGTTGCAGCAGAGACCAAGCCCATCCAAGTGCGCTAGAGCGGTAGCGAGTGGCAAAATCCCGATTCGCAAACGCCCAGATCAGTGCTCGGCGTTGGTAAATTTCGCTCAGCACCCGTTGAGTGTAGTTCAGAGCCTCCATTTCATGTAGCCTTGAGACGACCTAACTGGGAGGAATCATGATTCGAACCGCTTTTTCACGTGTCCTGTTGGCAGGGGCTCTTGTGGCCACTGGCTCCATCGGAGCCGTTGTCGCGGGCAGCACGGCTGCGTCAGCTGCGACCAAAAGCTTTGTCGCCACACCTAATGGCATGGTGGGGGTTGAGCAGGAAATCTTGGTCTACGCTCCGAAAATGAAGGGTCAACCGGTCCTTCTAGGGGTTAATAACGCCGCGGCCAGTGGCACCCTTCAAACAACAATTGGCTCAAATGGTTACGGAGCAGCAGTTTGGACACCCGCAGTCGCGGGCTCCTGGACCGTGAGTGGTCTAGGTTCCGCGGTATCGATTGGGTCATCAACGATTAACGTTGTAGCCGCACCAACCAGCACGGTTCTCTATTCTGGCAACTTTATTCAAAGTTTCGTGAGCAATCAGATCCGTGCAGTGGTCACGGCACCCGGAAGCTCAATCCCGCCCCAGGGCACCGTCACCGTCACGAACCAAAATGGTGCAGTCAAAGCTACGGGAGGGCTAACACCTATCTCAGGAACCGGCAGCGCCTTTGCCAACATGACCTGGATCCCCGATGCAAACGGAAGTTACCCGCTGTTCACTTCCTTCACTCCAAGTAGTAATGCCTTTGGGGCATCAACCGCTCCTGAGGCAACACCATACGCAGGTACGTCGGTGGTTCCTGTCGCTCTGGTCTTGCCGCCGGCGATGTACGTTGGTGAGTCGACGGTTGTGGGTGCCGTTTTGGGTAATCAGCAACCAGATGGCAGCGTGGCATTCCTGCTCAATGGAACAGGAATCTCAGGGTCAATCACAACCGTAAACAGTGCTGCGAGTACTGCATTCACTCCGTGGTTCTCAGGCAACACAACAATCACCGTGTCATACACATCGATACAGCCCAACAATCGGACCTATACGGGCACATCGTTCCAGCCCATCGCGATCTCAAACCCGCGTCCAACCGACGTCATCTCAGTCAGTGGAAGCAATGGTGCGTGGTCAGTCGGTGCACCTGTAGTGCTAACTCAAGGAAAGTCCATTTCCCTCTCCGCTAGTTCGCAATCTGGAGCTCCAGTTACTTTTGATGAAAACGGTCCCTGTGTGATCAACGGGTCGACACTCTCTGCGATGGGTCCTGGTGTGTGCACGATCACTGCGTCAAGCCCTGGTAACGCAACCATTAAGCCTGTCGAGCAAAATTACACGATTACAGTTCAGGCGGTCAAAAAGAAGAAGCGTTGATTTCAACTAATTCTTAAAGGCCGTGGCTCTCTAATTTGATCCACGGCCTTTAAGTTTGCGCAGTGGCGCGGTAACTTTCCAGCTCCGTGTGTTGTGCGTGAAATCAAGTTCCTGTCTTAGGGCATCTGCGGAAGCCTTCAGAGCAATAATCTCGGTTTCCTTGTCGCTGGCTGCCAGAACCACGAAACTGCGAATTCCCAGGAAACCTTCGATTGAGTCCGTTGCATCTTTAACCAGGAGAGAGGCTTGAACTGGCTGCCCCGCCAGACCATTGCCCAAATGCAAGGTAATCACAGAGCCTAAATACACCTGTTCATTGACGGGGCCCGCCTGCGTCACACCTTCTATCGTTGCAGTGCCAGGCATGGAACGTGTGGAAATAAGTAATGTCAAGTCACCATCTATCGGTCGGGTGAATCGGAAATCCACACGGCGTCCCGGTCGAATCTCATTTCCCCAGGTTTGTGGAGACCCGAAGGTTCCAACTACCGCAGCATCAACGACCTCAAAGTCTCGTGCGCTTCGAGGCTGCTTCAAGAGTGGGGTAAGACCCTCAGTCTCAAGATACTGCAGATACCTGTCAGCAAAGCCACCATCTGGCTCGGGCTGCGCCACGGCAAGCATGTATTCGCGGCCAAGTTCGATTTCCGGGAACATGGTGACCCTTTCTTCTGCTGCGTGAGCGGCTTGAATTTCCTGTTGCAAAACTTGTGCAACATGTTGCCATGTAATTACTGGCGCATCTTCTGGTTCAATCGCTCGTGGATTTTCCAATTGATCTTTTATCGCTCGCGCTGCAGCACTTACATTGTCGGATTCGAAATAGATTGCTTGGTTTCCGCCTGCCTCACGCAATGATGAGTTATCCGCGACCACAGGAGTTTTGCCAAAGGCAATACTCTCACTCACTGGTAATCCCCACCCTTCATACTTTGAAGGGTAAAAGGTGAATTCACAATGGGTATAAAACATGGCTAACTCAGCATCACTCACGCTGCTAGTGAGTATGGCTACTTTCCCATTAAGACCTTTGGAGTAGGTGTAACTCTTGAGGAATTCATTTGCGTGCCAACCAAGGCGACCGATACAAACTAAATCTGGAACTTTCTCTGCACCAAGTTCCTGGATTAGTTCCTTCCAAGTATTAAGCGCGAGGATATGATTTTTGCGAGACTCGATTGTTCCCACAAAAAGTACATAGGGACGGGGCCAAGGGCGAAGTGAATCAGGGCTACTGAGTTGCGGAAATTGTTCGGGAGTCAGTCCGCGGGGCAAACCCGTGGTTAGGCCACCGGGAGCAAAGTAACCGTGTTCCTCGCACCATTTTTCAAAGTCGGACCGACTCGACAAAGATATTGCTGGCACTCGTGTGGCAATCTGGGCGATCAAAGTTAAGTATCTGTCAAAAAGTTTGTTCACGCCTGCTGTATGGCCAGCCTCGAGAACCGGGGTTAAGTCATAGAGCAGATCAATGATTTTGGCACCTTTGGCCTGCGCATCACGTGCGGCCAGCATGAGTGCATCGTTTATCCAGAGCGCGCCCAAGAAGACAAGTATGTCTCCCGACTCAATACTGATCGAGTCGGCAGTTCGCGCCCGATCCAGCGTTTGATTCGCAATACCTGCCAGTGCGCCTTTGTCTGTACGTGACGAACTAGCACGTGCACCATGGCCAATAAGTGCTTCGACTTCAGATGTGTTAAGCACGACAAAGAGACCACGGCCACGATCAAGTACCACTGGAAAGTGATTCCCTGTCTCCAATAGTCGCGGAACAGTTTCTGCCACAACTCTTTGAACACCACTGACGGATTCCTCGCGTTGAAGAAATTCAACCAAGTCGGTGACATCGCAGAGTACTTTCGCTCTCCTCTGAATATCAGATTCGGTCACGGACTCAACCTTATGGGTCTGGGAAGTCACTCTTCTCCCAGCAATGCAGAAATGTTGCGCATTTTCTTGGTCATTAATGGAATGTTTTGCAGTTGGAATGCTGCACGGGTCAGAAAATTCTGCTGACCTCGCGTGTTCAGTCCCACCTGCTGTTGTGAGCTCAATTGGTATTCGATTACAACCATCTGATCTATGCGAATGGCGCGCTCTCGGACTGCGCGAAGACTCCACCATCTGTCGTGGAGCCAACCTTCCGGTACTTCAATGGTGGATAGATTGGTAGGAACAATGGCACTAGCACCACCCGTGACCACACTGTGTTTCGATACGTACTTCCATTGGGTTGTCTTGTCAAGATCATTGAAATTTTCAGGGACGGGGAACGTAGTTCTCAGAGTTGATTCTTCTCCTGTTAGCCCATCGCTAGCAAGCAGTGCGATTTCAGGATTCTGATTGAGCATGTTGACCTGATGCTCAATTCTGTAGGGGTACCACACGTCATCATGATCACCCAAAATGATTGCAGTGGCTCCCCGCTCGACGCAGCAATTGACGCCTTGAACGAAATTTTGAGCAATTCGAGTTGTGACGTCTGAACTTGCAGTTGTTGATTTGATTACGGTGAAGCCACTTTCCTCTAGAATTCGTACCGTGTTGTCCGAGGAATGATCATCAATAGCGATCCGGATATCGGGTTGTCTAGTTTGGTTGCTTATGCTCTTCAGAGTCTGCTCAATGAACTGGCTCGAGTTGTGGGTAACGAGCAGCGCTGCAATCATTTCTTTGACGCTTTCAGTTTTTTGATCAATGCTTCATATTGATCAGTTATGGCATCCCATTGGTAGTTGTTCGCAACACGCTGCTGGAGTCGCTCTCCCATAGTAGCGAAGTTATTCGTCCCAATAAGTGATGCGTAGTCTTCAGCATCTTTCCAATACAGCGCTAAGTTTCCAGTTACTTCGCGGTTGAACTCGCAATCGAATGCGAGCACAGGAGCGCCGGCACCCATTGCTCGCAGCAGGCTGGGATTAGTTCCACCAACGCTATGGCCATGGGTGTATGTCGCGGCATGGGCATACAACTGATCAAGAAGTTCCTGATCATATATTGCCCCAACTAATCGGGTTCGCTGATCCGCGGCGTCTTTCACTTTCTGGATATACCAATCACTATAGGGGGCTGAACCAACAATTATCAGGGGCTTGTCTTCCTGTGATTGCGTGTAACCGTGCACGGCCTCGAGAACGTGATTCTCGGGTTCAAGTCTGGCAACAATGAGGTGATACCGTCCAGGTTCGAGATTAAGATCCTTAAGTCGGTCACTTGGTGGGTTAATTACCGCTGCGCCATAGGCAATCACTTCTGTGTCACGACCGTATTGTTCTTGCACGTGGTTGGCGATTGCTTTGGCATCGGAAATAACGAGTGTGCCCTTTTTAATCGCTGACCTTTCGGCCCAGCGGTAATACTTGGCACCGAGTCCACGCCACTTTTCCCGCTTTGATTCCAAACCATCCAGGTGAATTGCGGTTGGGATTCCCGCAAGTTTCAAGGGTAGGAGGAATGGCGCATTGCCTGCATTGAGCAGAAGGCATACATCTGGTTTGTCTTTGGTAATTGCGTGAACCGTGCTCAGGGCTGTGTGGCTTAGTGTCTCTGCCATGCGGTGCTTCACTGCGGGAAGGTTTACCAGGGTCATACCTTTGAACTCAGTGATTTCTTGATCAGGATTACGGCAATACACTGTGACGTCGTAGCCCCGCTGCACCAAACGGCTTCCTATCTCTTCAACAGCTGTTTCAAAGCCGCCATAGAGTGCAGGCGCCCCGCGAGTGCCCATAAGCGCAACTTTCATGACGTGTGAAATTTCATGAAATGAGATGCTGCTCGTTGTCCATAAAGTGAAAAGCAATCATGTGGCATAGAGACATGTGGAGGTCTTCGATTCGTCCCATGTGGTCACTCGGCGTGTTTATATGTATATCAGCTAAGTCACCAGACTTACCGCCTTGGAACCCTGTGAAAGCAGCACTTGTGACACCAAGTTCTTTAGCGCGCTTTTGTGCAGCAAGAATGTTAGGGGAATTACCGGAACCGCTAATGGTTACCAGGATGTCGCCTGGCTGTGCGAGGTTAGTCAACTGCTCTGCGAATACGACCTCGAAACTTACATCGTTGGCATACGCTGTGATAGTTGAAATTGAATCAGTCAGGGCAACAACTCGGAAACGAGATGGTTTCTGATAACTGGCACCCTTGCTCAGGTCAGTTGCAAAGTGACTCGCGGTAGCTGCACTGCCACCGTTCCCTGCAGTAAAAACATTCCTGCCTTCACTGCGGGCGCCCTTTAACAGATCAATGAGTTCTTGAACCGGAGCAAGGTCCACGGCGGCATACTGGGCCACCATTTGCTCACGGTACTGCTCAATTGTCTCATTCATGAATTTCCAACTTCCCGTGCTAGAAGTGCTGCGCCTAGGAGAACACTACGGCTACCCCAGTGAGCCAGAATGACCTCCGGGGGCTTGCGGCCCCACACAGTGCAGCGCTGAGCAATGGATTCCTTGAGGGCCTGTTCGAGAGGTTTCCCCATGGCGCTCATGCCCCCACCAATGCATATGACAGCCGGGTCGAGCAATGTGATCGCAGACCACAGCCCCGAGGTGAGATCCGCGATCCAGTCCGAGAAATTGCTTTCATCGGCCAAATAGTCGCTGGCAGAGCTGCTCGTGCGACGCTGAATCCATAAGCCACTGCAGACTCGCTCTAGGCAGTTTGTTCCACCACAAGCGCAGATTTGGTCAGGAAAGAGTTGCCGTGGTTCGTGGACCTGCAGGTGACCTAGCTCGCCGGCCAGCGATTGCGCGCCGTTGAAGATCTCCACCCGACCGGTCATCGGTTGCAATAGGGCAAAAGCACCCCCAATGCCAGTACTCAGTGTCATGTAGAGGAAGACCTCTTGCTTGCTCTCAGGGACAAGCGAACTGGCATAGGTGGATGCTTCAGCGAGGGCCGCCGCCTTCGCATCATTGACACCAACGATAGGTATTTTTCTGAGCATTGACTCCGTGGAGAATAACTCGGCAATGTCGTAACCATCCCACCCAGTCACATGTAGTGAGGTCAGAGCACGCTGCGCTCCAGAGTCGAATTGACCCCCGAAACCGACCCCAATAGAGTCAACGCTGCCATTATCACGTACCAAGGACATGCTTTCCGTGTTGATCCATCGGATTAAATCTTGCGCTTTTGGTAATGCGCTCGGGAGAGACAGTTCACTTGTTAGGACCGTTTGACCGGCAACAAACTCCGGGACATCGGCGGTGAAATCCACGATTGCCAGGGACACTTTTGTTCCACCGATGTCTATCGCGAGTGTGCGCACAAGTCAATGGTAAATGCGCTGCTAATCTGACCCCGTGCAGGTGATCCCCTATTCCATTCCAGGAATGTGGCGATTTGACCCCATCCTGCGGCCCGATGATCGAGGTGTTTTCCTCGAATCATTCAAAGAATCAGTATTCGCCGAAACTGTTGGCCACTCCCTACATCTGGCCCAAATGAATATTTCAGTCTCTCGCGCTGGAACAGTTCGGGGAGTTCACTTTGCTGACGTTCCCCCGGGACAGGCGAAATACGTCCAATGCTTTTCCGGTCGCATTCTTGACATAGTCGTCGATATTCGAACTGGATCGCCAACTTTCGGGCAGCACGAGGCTGTTGAATTGGATTCAGAGACACACTCAGGGCTCTACCTCGCCGAGGGTCTGGGACATGCATTCTGCGCGTTGTCAGAATCAGCCACCGTCGGTTACTTGTGTTCGGAGGGTTACTCCCCTGAACGGGAACATGGAATCCACCCACTCGATCCTGACTTAGCCCTCCCGTGGCCAGACTCAGCGAGTATGGTTCTTTCACCTAAGGATTCAGCTGCGCCATCGCTTGCACATGCGCTAGACATTGGGCTTTTGCCTGATTATTCTGCATGCATGTCTTTTGTCAGCGGGCTCACTCTGGATTAGCTTGTGGGCGCGTCGATGGCAGCTTCATCCTTTGAATCGGGGAATCAAGTAATCCGCCGAATTCGAACACTCGCTCGCATTTTTGGAATCCTGCTCATTGCAATTGTGAGTTTCCGTTTGGCCTGGTTGAGTGACGATGCCCTGATTACACTGCGCACCGCGCTCAACATTACGCATAACTGGGGACCCGGGTACAACGCAACCGAAACGGTGCAGGCCTACACGCATCCCTTGTGGTTTATTGTCTGGGTAGGCATCGGGAGCATCACAAACCAGTGGATTCTTGGAATTCTGATTGCCAGTATTGCACTCACCGGATTTGCCTCCGGCCTTGTCCTATGGAGGGCTCCAAGCGTCTCCCGCATCATTGTCATCACAGGTGTGCTTGTTTTCTCCAACGCGTTCATCGAGTACTCAACTTCTGGGCTTGAGAACCCACTTGCCTTCGCCACGTTAGCAATTTTTGGCTTACTCACCCTGCGACTCCTTGAGCATCCAAGCTCAAAAATTGCTGTGCTCCTGGGCCTCACTGGCGCAGCAGTTTTTCTCACTCGATTCGACTTGATATTGCTAATTCTTCCAGTCGTTGCCCTGATCGTTTGGCAATTGCGTGCTTCGTGGCAGGTATTGGTTAGTGGCTTGGTGGGGTTCATTGCTCCAATCGTGTTGTGGTTTACCTGGAGCCAACTCACATACAGCACTTGGCTTCCAAACACTTTTGAAGCGAAACGAAATGTTGACATACCTGTTAGTGAGCTTTTTGTTCAAGGATTGCGCTATTTCATGGTGAGTTTTGAACATGATCCCGTTTCCCTCATTGGCTTAGTCCTAGGTCTTGGGACCGCATTTCTTCTTGGTAATGCCCCAGTTCGTGCAGGCGCACTCGGAGTAATGCTCTACCTCAGTTACATCGCCTATATTGGCGGAGATTTCATGGCAGGTCGATTCTTGGCCGTGCCACTATTCGTGTCGATGCTGTTACTCGCAAGTATTCCATTAATGGCTGCCGAACTTTCTCCAGTTGCAGTGGGGACATCTGTGATCATTGTCCTGACACTCGTGGTTTTCTCTCGTGCAGCAGGTAGCACCCCCGTCTCGCTCTCAAATCCCCGTGAGGCTCGGTGGGAAGTTGATCAAAATTTCAACGCTGGAGTCAGTGATGAGCGCGGAATTTATGTAGCTAACGGGCGTGACTTAAAAGGGTTGATTGACAACCTTTCCCTTGCATTTGTTGACCCGACAATCGTTGGATTTGGAGATGGAACCGGGCTCAACAGGCCATTACGCAACCTCGATCGAACTGCACGAGAATGGCCAATCAATGACGGTTCATTTACTTTACCGAGCGAGGTTGTGCCAATGTGTGGCTTTCTGGGAACGATTGGAATCGTCACGGGGCCAACCACACACCTTGTAGACCCGTGTGCACTAACGGATCGGTACCTTGCTGGCCGGCCTTATGTCCCCGCAGAACCTTTTGCTTGGAAGCCTGGGCACTTCAATCGAGCAGTTCCCGACGGTTATCTTGATGCTATAGCCACAAATAACATCTCGGCGATCAAAGATGGTCTCGATCGATTTGAACTTGAACAACTGTGGAGTAAAATTCGCTAACATCTCACTTGAGGTCATACCCGCTATTGAGGCGAATATTTGGATATGCCTGCACATCAATCTTTAACCGAGGCCCGTACTTCCACGATCCCGCCCACCACGCAAGCGCCATCTGCTGCAGAGCATATTCTTCCTTTCCTAACTTGTAGGAATCCTCGTCATTACCCGGGGCGTAAATTTGACCGGAATTGAAACGTAATTGCATGCCGCGGGTGTCATAGGCATGCGCAGCAAGGAATGTTGCAGCATTGGTGTCCGGCGCCGAGTAGACATTGGCAAACCCATCAACACCAACGAATGTTGCCGGGCGTCTTGTTCCCCAACTCTTTCCCATCGGGTAATAAATCTGACCACCTGGTTTGTAAACGGTGCCACCAGGCGCCGCATACGGGGGTGAATCAAAGTTCACCACGGCAAGGGCGCGATAAACAATGTCTGCATTGAAAAACAAAGCTTCAGGAACCGGTTGGTTGGCTGAGCGTAGTGTCGTTGTAGCCCACCACAGATGCTGGACATTCTGGGTGTAATCCGGATTCACAATTCCGTGGTTGGTTACCGTTCCGTCTTCATTAGCGTTAGTACCGGGTAGTCGAAGATTGACGTTGACACCGTTGACCGTGCGGTTGTTGGTCAAATCGCCTGGACGGCCAAAGGCTGCAATGGCCATGGCAATGGTTGAGTCGCGCCACACTTTCGCGTTCTTGTCTTTAACAAACATGGAACTGGCCAATGCAGGCGCCATGAGATCCCAACTGACCTCATCACTCTGGGAGTCACCAGGTGTGATTTCTTGCCCCAATCGATCACGGAAATATCGTGGTCCACGGTTTGCCGCGGCGTTCGCCTCGGCGCGCACCATATTGGCAACCGTTGCCCGCTCATTGGCGTCAAGTTCGCCCCAAATAAGCCACGCGGCTTGGCCTGTGGTCACTGCCCACAAGGCACTTTGCCAAGTGTTGCCCCAACCATTATTCGTGTTGGAGACATGCTGGCAAGCGATCGATCGAATCTGCCAACGGGTGTAGTCCAAGAGCTCGGCACTACTCACCTTTGTGACTTTGGGTTTATTCATGGTGGACATCAATACTGCTGCGGCAAATGCTGT
>Ga0129324_10001821_pt1 | contig 13449 bp, 13 predicted proteins | sample CPBDNA_7_FD_96879 | JGI IMG/M metagenome (GOLD analysis project Ga0129324, IMG submission 96879) | Freshwater to marine salinity gradient microbial communities from Chesapeake Bay, USA - CPBay_Spr_15_0.2_DNA | ecosystem: Environmental > Aquatic > Marine > Coastal | place: USA: Chesapeake Bay... | reverse complement strand
TGAGCCTCGTTTGTAGGTAAAGGCGCGCCCTGGCTGGGTGTGCCCAGACAGGAGAATTGTGGCTGCAAAAGCACGCGTGCACGAAATAGCCGCGGAATTGGGTATCGACTCAAAACGCACCTTAGAAAAGCTGAAGGAAATCGGCGAGTTCGTCAAGGGTCCTTCATCGACGATTGAACCTCCTGTGGTTCGTAAGCTCAAAGCAGCATTCGCCGAAGAGGGCGTTGTCCCCGTCGAGGTCGAGAAAAAGCCAGAACCCAAGCCCGCCGCCAAGCCAGCGCCGGCACCCGCTCCCGAAGCTGCCCCCGAGGTAGCTCCCGAGCCTTCGGCCCCTCCCGTCGAAAAACCAGCGTCTGAAGGTCCCCCCGCCGCTAAGGCTGGGGCGCCAGGCATTCCTCGACCAGGAAACAACCCTTTTGCCTCGAGTCAGGGCATGTCTCGTCCCGGCATTCCGCGCCCGGGAAACAATCCCTTCGCTTCTGCCCAGGGAATGGGTCGCCCCACTCCCGGTCGCCCCGGTCAGGGCGCTACACCCCAACGCCCCCTCGATCGTGAAGGCGGCGCCCGCGCTCCCTTCCAGGCACGTCAGGGCGCACCCGGTGGACGTCCAGGCGGTCCCGGTTTCGCTGGTCCCGGCGGTGCACCAGGAGGTGGACCCGGTGGTGGTCGTCCCGGTGGTGGTCGTCCGGGAGCCGGAGGGCGCGGCAGGGGACCCGGAGGGGGAACCGCGGGAGCCTTTGGTCGCGGTGGTGGCAAGAGTAAGTCGCGCAAATCCAAGAGGACGAAGCGTCAAGAGTTTGAAATGCGGGAGGCGCCTAGCTTAGGCGGTGTCACCATCCCCCGTGGGGATGGGTCCACCGTTATTCGTCTGCGCCAGGGCGCATCGATGAGCGATTTTGCCGACAAGATTGAAAACTTGACGGGTTTCCCGGTTCCTCCGGGAAACCTGGTGACCGTCCTCTTCCAGTTGGGCGAAATGGCCACCGCCACCGAGTCCCTCGACGCTGCAACATTTGAGGTGTTGGGTGTTGAGCTTGGCTACAAAGTGCAGATTGTCTCCCCAGAGGATGAAGATAAGGAGCTTCTCGAGAGCTTCGATATTGACCTCGACGAGGAAGAGAACGACGAGGACTTGGTCATCCGTCCTCCCGTGGTGACCGTTATGGGTCACGTCGATCACGGTAAGACAAAACTGCTGGACGCTATTCGAAGTGCCAACGTGGTAGCTGGTGAGGCGGGTGGAATCACCCAGCACATCGGCGCCTACCAGGTGTGGACGGAGCACGAGGGTATCGAGCGCGCCATTACCTTCATCGATACACCCGGTCACGAGGCGTTCACGGCTATGCGTGCTCGTGGAGCCCAGGTCACCGATATCGCGATTCTGGTGGTGGCTGCGGATGACGGCATCATGCCGCAAACGATTGAGGCGTTGAACCACGCGCAGGCTGCCGGAGTGCCCATTGTGGTCGCCATCAACAAGATGGATGCCCCCGGTGCGAAAGCGGACAAAGTTCTGCAGCAGCTCACCGAGTTTGGTCTCGTCGCTGAGGAATACGGCGGAGACACTCAGGCCGTGAAGGTTTCGGCGCTGAAGGGTGAGGGAATCACGGAGTTGCTGGATGCGGTGTTGCTCACCGCGGATGCCGGTCTTGACCTTCGGGCCAACCCGCACCGCACGGTGCGCGGTGTCGCCATCGAAGCCCGCCTGGACAAGGGTCGTGGAGCGGTGGCCACCGTGTTGGTCCAGTCAGGAACTCTCCGTGTGGGTGAGGCCATCGTGGCCGGAACCGCGTATGGACGGGTGCGAGCCATGATCGATGAGAATGGTGAATCGGTGGACGAGGCATACCCCTCGAGGCCTGTTGCCGTCCAGGGTCTCTCCAGCGTTCCTCGAGCCGGCGACAGCTTCATCGTCACCGACGATGACCGCACTGCTCGCCAGATTGCGGAAAAGCGTGAAGCGGCAGAGCGTAATGCCCTGCTCGCGAAGGCTCGGAAGCGCATCAGCCTTGAGGACTTCACTAAGGCTCTGGAGGACGGCAAGATCGAGTCGCTCAACCTGATTCTGAAGGGTGACGTGTCCGGTGCAGTTGAGGCGCTGGAAGAGTCGCTGCTGAAAATCGAGGTAGATGACACGGTTCAGTTGCGCATCATCCACCGAGGTGTGGGTGCAATCACCGAGAGCGATGTCAACCTGGCCACCATCGACAACGCAATCATCGTGGGATTCAACGTCCGGCCCGACTCGAAGGCGCGCGAGCGTGCCCAGCGAGAAGGCGTGGACGTTCGCTTCTACTCCGTCATCTACAACGCTCTGGAAGAAATTGAGGGCTCCCTGAAGGGAATGCTCAAGCCCGAGTTTGAAGAGGTTCAATCCGGTGTTGCCGAGGTTCGCGAAGTCTTCAAGTCTTCCAAGGCGGGAACGATTGCTGGATGCATCGTGCGCTCAGGAACCATCACCCGAAACGCAAAGGCCCGTGTTATTCGCGACGGTGTGGTTCTCGCGGACAACCTCACCATCGATTCCCTGCGCCGGTTCAAGGACGACGTCACCGAGGTTAAGACTGACTTCGAGTGCGGTATCGGCTTGGGCAAACTCAAGGACATTCAGATTGGTGACGAGATCGAAACCATCGAGATGAAAGAGAAGGTGCGTGTCTAACAACTCGCCTCGGGCCAGAAAGATGGCCGACTTGATTCGCCAGATTCTGGCAGAGCGCCTCCAAAAAGGGTTGCGCGACCCTCGAATGGGGTATGTGACCATCACGGATGTTCACGTGACGGGGGACCTCCAGCACGCCAGTGTTTTTTACACGGTGCTGGGGGACGAGAAGGAGCGTGCTGACACGCACACCGCACTGTCGGCCGCCACCGGGATGCTTCGCACTGAGGTGGGAAAAAACATCACGGCCAGGTTGACGCCATCTCTGGAGTTTGTGCCTGACGGCATTCCGGAAAATGCTGCGGCCATCGAGAGCCTTCTCCAGGAGGCTCGGGAACGTGACGCCGAGATAGAGCGTCAAAAGGGGACCGCGCAATACGCTGGTGACGAGGACCCCTACAAGGCTCCTCGCGAGGAATAGTCTTCTCTGCCCGATTCAAGTAACGCTTTATGTGCAAATGAGCATTCGTTTGCTCAACTGAACGGGGGGGTCTATCTTCAGTGCTAGCGGAACGCTCGCCTAGACTGTGCGGCAGGTAGGGAGAAAAAATCAATGAAGATTGCTTGTGTGGGCGGCTTCGGTGTCGGTGAAACCATGCGAGTTGACGTTGCTCCCGGAGCCGGTGAAACAGTGACCGGGGGAGTACTCTCGGTCGGCCCGGGTGGAAAAGCATCCAACCAGGCGGTTCAAGCTCGGCGCCTTGGCGAGGAGGCATTGCTTATCTCAGCAGTGGGTCGTGATGGCCAAGCACAGGTTGGTCGAACGCTCTGGGCAGCGGAGGGTGTGGATGACCGCGGAGTGGTGAGCCTTGATGAGCCCACCATGGTGGGATTCATCATCGTTGACTCGGAAGGTCAGAATCGAATTGCACTTGCACCCGGCGCACTCGGCTCAGCCACCCCTCATTCTTGTGCTGGAGCTATCGAGCTCGTTGCTGAGTGCGATGTGGTTGTCGTCTCTTTTGAACTAAATCCTGCAGTGGGGTTTGCGGCACTTCGGCGTGCTCACGACGAAGGCAAAGTCACTGTCTGTAATCCGGCACCCGCGCTCGATATTCCTGCAGATGTATTGGCCTGCATCGACTACCTCGTGCCCAACGAATCTGAGGCCCGAACCATTGCTGAACACAAGGGGTGGCAAGTGGACTCGTTGGAGTCAATCGCCTTAGCGTTTCGCGGTCTCGGAACACGAAACGTAATCATTACCCTCGGTGGCGATGGAGTCCTGTATTCCTCAGCGCAAGAGATGAGAACCCTGGCTGCGCTCCCAGCATCGCAAGTGGTTGACACCACAGGAGCCGGCGATAGTTTTGTCGGAGCCTTTGCTGTCGCTATTGGTAAGGGTAAAGAGCCGTTAGATGCCATCAGGTTTGCCATGGCGGCCGCCTCCTTATCGGTCGAAAAGCCGGAAGTAGTTCCCTCTCTTCCCAGGTTGGCTAGCGTAGAGGCCCGCCTGGGCGAGGTGTTGGTGTGAGCAACTCGATGATCGACCCTCGGACAATCCAACACACGCTGATCGGCGCAACGGTGACAGAGGAACAGCTTCTTGCCCACTTGGAAGAGTGCATCTCCTACGGGTTTGGCGCTGCCATGGTTCAGGGCAGTTGGGTCAGCCTGGCCAAAGATCGGCTTGTTGGAACGGGGGTGACGCTGGCGTCGGCCCTTGATTTTCCGGAAGTTGGCACCATGACCTCTACTGGAAAAGCCGCTGAGGCGGCCGAACTTGTTCGGCTGGGTGCCGAGGAAATTGATATCGGAGCGCAGATTGGCTGGTTGAAGAGCGGGAATACACAAGGGTTTTTTGACGATATCCGAGGGGTTGTCGAAGCTGCCGGAGTCCCGATTAAGGTCATGCTTGAGTTACCTTTACTGAACCCTCGCGAGCGAGAGATAGCCGTCGAGCTAGCGGTTCAAGCAGAAGTGTCCTATGTCAAGAATGCGAGTAGCGGGGCGGTCGAAATCGCGAACCCGGAAAGCATTCGATTCTTGAGGGAGCGTGTGCCAAGGGAGGTCGGAGTCAAAGCCTCCGGTGGTATTAAGTCTGCTGTTCAGGTCAGTGCTCTTCTGGACGCAGGTGCTGATTTGGTCGGGACGAGCGCTGGTGTTGCCATCCTCTCGGGGCTAACGAGCGCAGAAGTGAGGTCATATTGATGACGCTCGCTCGTCAGAATTCTCATCACCCATCGAGGGAAGGGGTCTCCATATATAGGAAACTCTCTTCGATGGATGGGAGAAGCACTGCTCAATCCGGAGCAGTGCACAAGGGCAGTTCGGGGGCATCGTTCAGCGAGCGCCCTTCTAGCTTCCCAACCCTCATCGCAAAGAAGCGATGAGGTTCCTTAACGCGTTTTGAAAGGAAAAGCTATGAGTAATGCATCTGCGGCTCCTAAGAAGAGTCGGAGTTCTGCTGCCAAGTTGCCTACAACGCTGATTGTGACAATCGTTCCGGTCACCGTCGCACTCAACATTGTGGGTGGATTGATTGCAAGCGCCTTGAGGTTGCCGGTCTATCTCGACATGATTGGCACCGCAGTCGCCGCAATCGTCCTCGGCCCATGGTGGGGCGCTCTGGTGGGCGTGCTCACCAACAGTGGTCTTGCCCTCATCTCGGGCCCCACATCGTTGCCCTTTGCTCTCGTGAACGTTGTGGGAGCTCTTATCTGGGGTTACGGCGTTCGGTCATGGGGAATGGGACGAACGATTCCTCGTTTCTTCCTACTCAACATAATTGTTGCTGTGGCTTGCACTGCAACTGCAGCCCCCATCATCGTTTTGGTCTTTGGTGGAGCTACCGGAGCTGGTGCGGATGCACTCACCGGTACCTTCTTGGCCATCGGGCAGGGCCTTGTTGGGTCGGTTCTTTCCTCCAACATCCTGACGTCGTTGGCGGACAAGATCATCGGTGGTTTTGTGGCCTTGGCCATTATCGAAGCGCTACCGAAAGCCATGACGGAAAACGTCGATCTTGTGAAATCCACACCGCTCAAGGGAATCCTGTGGGCTGTGGGAGGAATCGTGGTTGGTGTGCTCGTCCTTGTGGTGTTCCTCGCCCTTGGCGCAGGAGCGTAACGAAGCAGGTATTCCTTCGACAGTGGAGGGGCGGCCTAGCCGCCCCTCCACACCCACTAGCGCAATTAAAGGAAAATCCATGACCGAACCCATCCTGTCTTTCCGAAACGTCACCTACACCTATCCAGGGACTGAGGAGCCCGCTCTAAGCGACATCAACCTCGAGGTCATGCCGGGGGAGTACGTGGGCATCGTGGGCCTCAATGGAGCGGGCAAGACAACCCTCGGACTCTGTGTCAACGGGGTCGTCCCCGCAATGCTCGGTGGGACGAGAACCGGTGAGGTGGTCGTGAGCGAATTGGATGTTGACGAGTATCCGGTTCGAGAGATGGCCAAGATTGTGGGCATGGTTTTTGACAACCCTGAGTTTCAAATGAGCCAGATTACCTGTGCTGAAGAAGTTGCGTTGGGTCTCGAAAACGCTGGTGTGGATGTCGACACCATGACCGAATCTGTCGCCCAAGCTCTCGAGCTAGTGGGCCTTGGGGGTTTCCAAGAAAGATCCCCCCTCGGTCTCTCCGGAGGTCAGCAACAGAGGCTTGCCATCGCTGCGGTTCTCGCAATGAAACCTCAAGTCCTCATCATGGACGAGCCGACATCCAACCTTGACCCCACTGGGAAACAGGAGGTTTTTGGTCTCGCAAGTACCCTCAACCAGGACTACGGCATGACCGTCATTGTCATTGAGCACGAAGTTGAAGTTTTGGCTGATTTCGCAGACCGCATCATCGTTATGGATAAAGGGAAGGTGGTCATGAACGACACTCCCGAAAAAATTTTCGGACAGGTGGACGCCCTCAATAAGTTGGGTCTTCGGGTTCCGGAGGCGACCGAGCTTGCCAACATCCTTGAAAAGAAGGGTCTATGGCAGGGTCCAAAGCCCATCCGAACGGGAGAAGCCGTTTCGAGAGTGACCGAGATGATGGGAGGAGCCTAATGGCTTCAGGCAAGAGCAAGGTGACGGCGCCAGATCGTATCGAGACCGACCTCGCTATCAAGGTTGAGAACGCTCACTATGAGTATCTTGCGGGGAACGTGGTCGCTCTTTCCGGAGTGAACCTAGAGGTTAAGCGCGGAGAACTTCTGGGGATTATTGGCCAGAACGGCTCAGGGAAAACCACCCTGACGAAGCTTCTCAATCGACTTCTGAAGCCTACTTCGGGAAACGTCTATGTCAACGGTCTCCTCACAACGAACCGAAGCGTTCAAGAGATGTCCGCCCACATTGGATATGTCTTTCAGAATCCGAACCATCAACTGTTTGCCAGAACGGTCAAAGACGAGCTCGAGTTTGGCCCTCGAAATATTGGGGTTGATGATTCGGAAATCGACGTTCGGGTTAATGACGCCATCGAGTTTTTCGGTCTCGAGTCCTACATTGAAGAGCACCCCTATCGGGTGTCCTTTCCGGTGCGCAAATTGGTGGGGATTGCGTCTGTTCTAACGATGAAACCTTCGATTGTTATTCTCGATGAACCCTCCACGGGCCAGGACCACCAGACCACCCGCGTGATCAACTCATTGATGCGCCGGTTAGCCGAGGATGGGACAACGGTCATCTGTGTGTCACACGATATGCCTCTGCTGGCTGACGTTGTCGAGCGTGTTGTTGTGATGCGAAATACCGAGGTGATTGCTGACGCGTCGCCACGGGAAGTTTTCGCGGATGGTGATTTGATGCTCACCACCAATCTCCAGGCCCCCCAAATCACAGAGATTTCGTTGGCTACCGTGACGAAGCGCGGAGGGCCAATCGCCCTGACGGCCCAAGAGTTAGCCGATGACATCGTCCGCCGAGTCGCAAACAGAGGCACAAAATAATGTCGATGACAAACGTGATGCCCACGTCCTTTATCCCTCGCCAATCGATGATTCATCGAATTCACCCGGTGACCAAAATGGTGTGGGTACTTGTCTACATCGTGCTCGCTTTCACCACCCAAAATATCTTTGTGCTCTATGGCATGGCACTTTTTGCGATTGGCTTGGCGATTCTCGGCGGAGTTTTCCGACCTTTGCTGAAAGCCGCCTACCTCATCATTCCGGTGGGATCTTCACTGATTTCCCTTCAAGTACTCGCTCCGGCGGTTGAGCAACCGTGGACTCCTATTGCTGAATTGGGTCCGGTGACGCTCTACGGCGATGGTCTCTACTACGCGCTGGTGTTGCTCGGCCGGATTGTGTCGTCGATGCTGCTGACACTGGTGATGGTGATGACCACTCATCCGAGCGACTTGTTCTTGGCGTTTTCAAAGCTGAAAGTGCCCTACACCTTCAACTTTATGCTGGCGATGACCCTTCAGTTGATTCCTGTCTTTCAGCGCGAGGTGGGGGTTGTCCTGAGTGCGCAGAAGTCCAGAGGCATGAAAGGCAGTGGCTTTTCTGCTGTGTTGCCAAGCTTTGTGCCCGTCTTTGTCGGTGCGATTGAGCGCGTTCAGCAGCTGTCCGTGTCACTCGAGTCTCGGGGTTTTGGTTCCAGCGGGATCAAAACCAGTTATCGACGGGTTGTAAGCAGGGTGCAGGACTACGTCTATGCCATCGCAGGGGCGCTCGGCATGATTGGCCTGATTGTGTATTCGATTCTGCAGCCCCGATTGTGGAACCTTTCCGAGATTGTTGTTTTTGCCCCCGAGACGGTCTTGGTGACGTTCACGATCTCGGTGAGCATTTTTGTGCTTGTCATTTTGGGAGCGACGTTCCTGTCCTTCCGACGCACCTAATTCCGTCCACCACTACACACCCAAGGAGCACAACCAGATGGCTATGAGCACGACAGACAATCGGCAGTATCACATTCAGGTCGCACCTGGAGAAGTAGGAAAATACATCTTTCTTCCGGGAGACCCGGGGAGGTGTGAGCCCATTGCCCAGTTCTTTGACGAACCCCGTCTGGTTGCCAAGAACCGCGAGTATGAAACCTGGACAGGTTTTCTTGATGGGGAGATGGTGTCTGTCACGTCTACCGGGATTGGTTGTCCTTCGGCTGCAATCGCGATAGAGGAATTGGTCAAGGCGGGGTCGGACACGTTTGTTCGGGTGGGCACATCAGGTTCGATGCAGCACCACATCAAGCCTGGCGATTTGGGGGTCATTCAAGCCGCGATCCGGGATGAGGGAACCACCAGTCATTATCTTCCCCTTGAGTTCCCTGCCGTGGCGGACCTCGACGTTACTCGGGCCCTAGCCGTGGGAGCTCGCTCACTAGGAAAAACAGTGCATGTAGGAATTTCTCAGACCAAAGACTCTTTCTTTGGTCAACACGAACCGAGCCGCATGCCCGTGGCGTCGAGGTTGGATGAGCGTTGGAAGGCGTGGATGGCGGGAGGTGCAATTTGCAGTGAAATGGAAGCTGCTGGCCTCTACATTGTGGCCTCCACACTTGGAGTAAGAGCCGGTGGAATCATGATGATCTTGGGAAATCCCGAACAAAAACCCATGACGGAAGCGGAATTGAAAGCTGGGGCGGTGGAGAATGTGCTTCCCGCCGCCATCGAAGGCATGCGCGAGCTCATCCGCCAAGACAATGGGAAATAAGCCATGTCGGAAAAAGTTCACCATCTCCAGCTCGAAAAAGGCGACGTGGGGCGGTATGTCCTGCTGCCGGGAGACCCTGGCCGATGCGAGCCCATTGCGCAACTTTTTGATAACCCGCGACATGTCGCGACCAACCGTGAGTACGTCACCTACTCGGGTTATCTCGGAGACACCTTGGTGAGTGTCGTGTCCACGGGAATCGGGTGTCCTTCCTCAGCAATTGCGGTGGAGGAACTCCTCAAAGTCGGCGCAGATACTTTTATTCGGGTGGGGACATCCGGCGCGATTCAGACGGACACCCCCTCTGGACAACTGGCAATTGTTACGGCCGCTATTCGCGACGAGGGGACCACGAGCCACTATTTACCGATGGAGTTCCCCGCCGTGGCGAGCGGTCAGGTAGTGGATGCTCTGGTGGAAGCTGGTCGACGCACTGGGGCAAACACCCGCTGTGGCATTTCACAGTCGAAAGACTCGTTTTTTGGAGAAGTGGAGCCGGATCGGATGCCCATGGCTAGCCGTTTGCATGATCGCTGGGAAGCTTGGCGACGCGGTGGAGCAATTTGCAGCGAAATGGAGGCCTCTGCGATTTTCATCATCAGTCAGATTCACGGCGCGCGAGCTGGTGGTGTGATGCACATGATGGGCCAGGGTGCTGACACGGATCCCGAGAGAGCTTTGCTCCTCTCGACAGCTGTCGAGTCGCTTCGGGTGCTGATCGAGCAGGACAAAGCGGGTGCCGTGTGGCCGTAAGTGCTGATGTCCAGCGTTTGCGTTCGATTGCTCCTGAGTACGCCGATGCGATGCGGGGATATCAGAAAAGGAACTTTGCGTTCCTGGTGGTTGATGGAGCAACCTTTGCTTTTGCCATTTCCTTGCTCTCCGAGACCACCATCATTCCAGCCTTCGTTTCCGCGCTCACCGGAAGTTCACTCCTCGTGGGCTTGGTCGCGGCGACTTTTGCTATCGGACGATACCTCCCGCAGCTGGTGGGGTCCCACCTGGTTCTTGGTAGGTCTCGACGGAAGCCACTCTTCCTCGCCATCGTCATTGCTGAGCGGATTGGAATCTTGGCGATTGCGATTAGCGCTTCCCTGATTGACCTTATTCCCTCGGCGTGGGTGACGGCTCTCTTTTTCCTCTCCTTCTGTTTCTATGCGATAACTACTGGTCTGATCGGGCCGGTGTATGGCGATTTTGTTGCCAAAGCGTTGACCCAAGCTCGGGGTGTGTTCTTTGGTACCGTGCAACTGATCGGTGGGGTTCTCGGATTTACTGCCGCGTTGTGGGCCGAAAGCGTGTTGCGAGAACAGGGTTTCCCGCAGGGGAATCAAGTGATTTTTTGGGTAAGTTTTGCCCTCTCTTTCCTATCCATTCTTTTTGTCGCCGGGCTGAAAGAAGACCACTATCCCCAAACGGAGCCTCGACCGCGGTTCATCGACACCCTGAAGAGCATTCCGGGAATAGTTCTGGGTGACAAAAACTATGGGCGTTTCCTGCTCACCCGCGCTTTCCTGGCCTCTGCGACTCTCGGTTTTGGCTTCGTTGTGGTGGACGGACTTGATGGCAGCCTGGTCCCCTCCGATGCCGCCGCTCTCGCCGCCGTATTCATCCTGTCCCAAGCTGTCATCGGTTTCCTGTTGGGGGTCCTCGGAAATTACCGAGGCTGGCGGATTGTTTTCGTCCTCGGCGCCGTACTCATCCTCGGAGGGATGTTGGGCGCCATAGTTGCGAGCTCGTTAGTGAGCTACATCGCTGTCTTTGTTCTCCTCGGTGGAGCCAACGCGGTGACCGTAATTGGGGACCCCAACATGTCCATTGAGATGGCCCCCACCTCGAGGACGAGTCTCTATTTGGGCGCAACCTCGACCCTTTTGGCACCGTTTTTTATTGTGGGGCCACTGGTCGCGGGACTCCTTGTTCCGGTGGTCGGCTATTCCTTTGTTTTTGGTCTTTCGGCCACCCTGGGGGTTGTTGGATTGCTGCTTGCCTTCCGAGTGCAAGAGCCTCGAACCGTGGTCGAAGGTGGCCTGGTGAGCGCTATCGGCCAACCAGGAGCACAACCGTAAGAAAGGTTTCCCGTGAGAAAACTCATTATCGACACTGACACCGCTGCAGATGACAGCTTTGCTCTTCTGGTGGGGCTGTTGCATCCTGGCGCTGACCTGAAAGCGGTCACAATTGTTGCCGGGAATGTGGATTTCGCCCAGCAAGTCCAGAATGCACTGATCACGATTGATCAGGCAGGGCGATCTGGTGAAGTACCCGTCTATCGAGGCGCAACCGATCCGTTGATCCGCCCTTGGCTCGAGGCAAGCGCTCACGGCGATGGCAAAGGCAATGCTGACTGGCCGGAACCACGGCAGGTTCCTGAGTCAACCCACGCCGCCGAGGCCATCGTCAGAATCGTGAACGAAAGCCCTGGGGAGATAGACATTCTGGCGATTGGCCCGCTGACGAACATCGCTCTGGCACTCGCCCTTGATCGCGATCTGCCGAGCAAAGTTGGCCAGCTGTGGATCATGGGCGGTTGTGATAACTCGATAGGAAATGTCACGGCGGCCGCTGAATACAACTTCTACGTCGACCCCGAGGCCGCCCAGATGGTTATGTCGGCCGGTTTTGACGTCACCATTGTGACGTGGACTCTCACCTTGGCTCAGGCGACCTGGTCTGATGAGCAACTTGACGCCATCAGAGCATTGGAGACGCCGTTGGCACACTTTTTCTCAGTACTCGATGCCCCCAACAAGGAATACAACGAATCGGTGGGAGTGCCCGGGAGTACACATCCAGACTCCCTCACCGCCATGCTCATGGTGGAACCCTCGCTCATTCGACGATCCAGTAGGAGGCGGGTCGAGATCGAGACTCAGTCGAACCTGACCCGAGGGTATTCACTGATGGATCCGCGAGATGTGCGCCAGGTGGATGGAAGAGAATTCAACGCCACGGTCATCGACGAAGTCGATGCCCTCGGTTTCTATACCGCGTTTGTCGGGCTACTGAGTAGACCTATTCACTGAGTCGAGCCCCCGACTCGTCTAAGACAACGAGAGCGTCTTCGACCAGTGAGGCAAGCGCCCTGTCGAATTGTCGAGAGTCTGGCCACAGGGAGGACAAAAAATCTCTGGGCACGGGGATATCGCTGCTCCGGAGCTCACGCAAAATGATTCCTCGGACCTGGCGGTCACTTCCCTCGAAACGGGACTGTTTGGGGCCTTCTGGTCCCTGATAGGTGGGGTAACCAGCGAGGCGCCAGGCGCAGTCATCCTGCAGTGGGCAGGCCTCACACGATGGGTTTCGTGGGGTGCAAACAACAGCGCCTAGTTCCATCAGAGCTTTGGCTCCCTCCGTCTGAGAGCGGATTTTTTCGGGAGCAAGAACCCGCCACACCGCGTCTCTGTCGGCCCTCATTCGGGGAGGCCCGGCCTGGGCTTGGCCTCCACTGACTCGCGCCACCACTCTGCGAACATTAGTGTCGACGACAGGTTCCGGAATTCCAAAAGCAAAAGTTCTAATCGCGCGCGCCGTGTAATCACCAATTCCTGGCAGAGCGAGGAGCGCATCCAGGTTGCTGGGGACGAGCCCGGCGTGCTCTCGAGTAATGATGATCGCTGTCTGATGCAGACGCCTGGCTCTGCGCGGATACCCCAGTCGCCCCCAGGCGATCACCGCATCAGCCTGGGTGGAGCTCGCGAGATCTTGCGGTGTTGGCCAACGGGCCATCCATTCCTGCCAGACGGGCTCAACGCGCGCCACCGGCGTTTGTTGAAGCATCACCTCGGAGACCATTACTCCCCAGGGCGAGCAGGATTCGTCACGCCACGGCAACGGCCTGTGGTGGAGGGTGAACCACGCGGCGAGAGACGGGATATCCACGGTGCCACGGTATAGCCCTTGACTGGTGTTTTCACAGACGATAGCTCTAGCCTGAGGCCATGAAGGTCTTGGTGACGGGTGCTACCGGCTACGTCGGGGGCCGACTTGTGCCAAAGCTCCTGGAGCGGGGATACCAGGTTCGCGTTCTTGCGAGAGATCCCCATCGCCTTGACGGTGTGCCCTGGCAGGGCGATGTGGAGACAATCAAGGGTGACCTGCAGGTGCAAGCGGACGTGGCCCGAGCAGTGGACTCCATTGATGTCGTCTACTACCTCGTCCACTCGATGTCGAGCGCGGGG
>Ga0129324_10001818_pt1 | contig 13459 bp, 7 predicted proteins | sample CPBDNA_7_FD_96879 | JGI IMG/M metagenome (GOLD analysis project Ga0129324, IMG submission 96879) | Freshwater to marine salinity gradient microbial communities from Chesapeake Bay, USA - CPBay_Spr_15_0.2_DNA | ecosystem: Environmental > Aquatic > Marine > Coastal | place: USA: Chesapeake Bay... | reverse complement strand
GTTCATCATCCAACAAGATTAAGTTGAACTTCAACCACCCATGCAAAGAATTGATCTGGGTTGTCCAACCTGATGCCAACGTTGACTACTGCTCATCTTTGGAAGCAGGATCAACCCTTTTCAAGACCCTTGGTGCTCAGCCATTCAACTACACCGATGCCATCGATGCTCTTCCCAACGCAATCCACGCTTTCGGAGGACCCGATGCCACCTCAGGAACTGATTCTTTCATCAACTCTACTGGACTTTTTGAATCCAGTGGTGCACACGATGTCAGTGGAAACGGAACCTGGGGTGGATTCAGTGGTGCTGAAGCATCAGGACTTTCTGATGCAGGAACCTTTGTTCTTGCTGAAACCGCCCTTGACATGCACTGCTGGGGAGAGAACCCAGTTGTCACTGCCAAACTTCAATTGAACGGCCAAGACAGATTCTCCGAGCGTGAAGGATCATACTTCGATGTTGTCCAACCATTCCAACACCACACCAGAGCACCAGATGCCGGTATCAACTTGTACTCATTCGCTCTTAGACCTGAGGAACACCAACCTTCAGGAACTTGCAACTTCTCCAGAATCGACAATGCTGTCTTACAACTTGTCCTTTCTTCCGGAACCGTCGCAGGTGTCTCCACTGCTAAGGTCAGAGTCTATGCTCTATCTTACAATGTCCTAAGGGTTATGTCCGGTATGGCGGGAATTGCGTACTCAAATTGAGGTGGTTATTTAAAGGCCATTTTAATTTTATTAACTCGATTTCAGTGTCAACTTTTATGTAAAGTCAAATAAATAATTTTTATCATATTGTAATAAATATTATTTTGTACAGGTTTTTAATTGGTTTTCTTTCTTGACTCGCATTTATATTTACCATTATCTCTATTTTGTGTACATGTATTCAAATGTAGTTGACGTATTTTTGTATATTTTTCAATGAAATTATCATAGGTCAGAGTGGATTTCATAAAATTGCATTCACGACAGCATGCTTTACAATTACATGGACTGTAGCCTATTTTGTTGTTTATTCGGTCTATTCCATTTTTATGAACTGTATCGTTTTTCTTACCGCAGATATAACAATCTTGATTAATTATATTTCCAAATTCTTCATACGTAAGTTGAAATTCTAATGACCTTTTTTCAGCGGAATTTAGATATGAATTATAAGTTACATTTTTTATATTGGGAAAGCATTCTGGATATAAATTACCAGTAATTAATCCCAAAAACGACATTGTATGTTCAACACGACGAAGGAAAATATCATGATGCAATGATCCTTTAATAAAGTTACGCATAGAACAACAAGCAACGCAATTATCCGTATTGTATCCTAATGAATTATCCACTCTATCTACTCCATTGAATCCTCTTTTTTCGTTTACAGTCCCACAATAATAACAAGGATTTTGTGCGATTGATATGTATTCATCTACAGTAAGTTCAAAATGAATGTTTCTATGTTTGGATGACTGTACATAAACGGCATATTGACAATGAATATTCTCTTTTTTCCTAGTATTGATTGCTTCTACTGCATCCAGATTATTTTGTCTCCATTGTTTAGCATTTTCTGCGTTTTTCTTTAAATAAGCATTTTCGTCTTTGGTTCGTTGTCTTTCACGGTAGTGTTTCCACGCACGAACAACCTTATCCCAGTTGTTCTTTTTCCATTCTTTTTTCTGCCTTTTCCGCGATTCTTTGGAATCATAAATACGACCCTGTTTTCTACGGTGTTCTTGGTCTCTTTTTCTATCTTGTATTTTACCATTATTCCGACAATGTATACAAGTCAAGGTTTCCACTGAATGTTCCCCCACAAATGCATCTTTGTTATGTGTTTTACCGCAAGTAGTACACACTTTGGTATCTTGAGAAGCATTTTTAGCACTTTCAGCATTTTGCGTTTTTGCTTGATCACGCTTTGCTTTGTCTTTTTCTCTTTCCGCCTTACGACAAGGTTCACAGCGTTTGTATTCAGCATCCGTTTCCAGTACATTACGACATCCACGTTTATATTGTGTACAGGGAATCTTTCCAGACGCTTTTACTTGGTCGACCCAAATATATATTTCGTGTAATTTACAGTAGGAAGTGTCTTTGTATTTTTTGTTTTTACAGGGTTCGTGCTGACAAATTTGCCCCGGTTGTATGACTTGGCTTTGTTGTTCACGAACGACTTTAGAACGACTTTTACATACATCACATATTTTTCGGTTTTCTAAATAATACGCTTTTTTACAGCCTGTACAAATAGTCAAGGATTCCAATTGAGTATCGGTATACATATTCATATATTGGTGATTTTTACAAAACTTGGTTTCTTCATGTTGAACCTTGAATTTACAAGGATTCATATGACGGTCTTTTCCTAGGCACTTGGATGGCATTTTTTTTATTATAACAATAATAAACCGAAGTTCTTTATATTCTTTTTAAACAATGTATTTTAATTCGTGTATGGAATGGCAGGATTAGAAAAAACAAATAGAAAAATATTTGCCAATTCTCAATTTATGATGATTCAATTTTTTCCATCCGTCCAAAATAGAATCATCCATTTCTACAGTACTATAACTATCCATATGTTGTCCCAATTCCGCGAATTCTTTACTTGGACACCCATATATTGGGGGTGCTCATTAGCCTTTCCACTCTTTTTCTCTCAATATGAAACATTAGCAAACCATTTTACTGGATTGTGTTTAGGACTAACATCAGTAGCAATGGGTCAAGTCGTTACTGTAGGATATTACACTTTCTACAATCGATTCCAATGGACAAAAAAATACCGAGACTCTATAATCCAGTACGCCTTCCAACCAGAAGGATTCCTGGTATTGGGTTCGTATTTGTCCATCTATTGGATCTCCGGTTCAATGCCAAGTTCCTATTATTCGCCCGTAGGTGGAATACATTGGAGACACGTGGCATTACAATTACTATTTCAGGATTTTCTACAGTATATCATGCATAGAGTAGAACACATCTATTCTCCACTTTATAGACGACTTCATCAATCTCACCATCGTCACGTACATCCTATATTATTGGACGCATTTGACGGTTCTATTGGCGACACTTTTTTTATGATCTTGGTACCATTATGGATTACAAGTCGATTAGTACATACAAACGTTTGGTCGTATATGGTATTCGGTACGATGTATGCCAATATGCTCACGTTGATTCATAGTGAAGTCGACCATCCTTGGGATTGTTTAGCCCATTATTTAGGAATCGGTACGCCACGAGACCATCGTATTCACCATACCAAAATGAAACGAAATTACGGACATATTTTTATGTACTGGGATCAACTGGGCAGTACATATACTGTACAAGAACCTATAAAAAAATATACTTAAATCATATATAGAATATGACATATTCCATTAACCCACAATCCGTCTACAATGGTATGATTTCAGGACAACGTAATATGTTTTTGAGTTCTTCATTGGCAATAGCAATCATAGGATTCAGCAATACTTTCAAAGATAAAAGAATAATGTGGGTCACAAAATTGGTCGGAGCAAGTATATTTTTATTATCCATTTTCATTGGAATTGGAGCAGCACAGGATTTTTCATTCTATTTAGAAAGTGTCAAAGAAGACCCACCGGAGAATATTGCATTTGATAATTGGCATAGATGGCCATGTATTAGTTATATTTATTCGTTTATTTTAGTTATCGTCGCGTCTTTATTCTTCTTTCGCAAAATTTTATAAACTCACCGGTAGATAATAATTATTATGAGTTACATAAAAGCATAATAATTATATATCCAGTAAAAAATAATTAGGTATATTTATTCTACAGTATTTATCTATTATCTTTCTCTCCCGAATACAAATGGATTTCTTCGATTATCAATATTATTTAGAACAAAATCCCGTTCTTAGGCATTTGAACGCACCAGAAGCCTACTATCACTATATTAATACCGGTAAACACGAAAATCGAATCTGCAAAAAAACGCCCATTAATGATATAACCAATGTCACCATTGTACTACATTTATTCAAAACCAATTTATGGGACGAAATGACGACGTATATTAATAATGTCAAACGCGTTTTCTCTCGAGTTCACATTCTAGTGACCATCCCCATTGATCATCCAATTGAAACCACTATTAAAAAACAATACACCGACGCCATTATAATTCCAGTAGAAAATCGAGGCGTGGATGTGCTCCCATTCATCATTTCTGTACAGTATATCCGCAAACATAAGATCCCCACGGATTTCATTTTGAAGATGCATACCAAAATAACCGGCAATACACGAGATAAATTATACAATTGGAGACAAGAATTGCTGGCCCCCATTACCGATTATGACAATTTGATTATTTTACAGCAATTGTTCCAAAGAGTCGACAATATAGGCTGTGTTCAGGCGCAAAAATGCTGTGTACCGAAAACAATCGATTCGGAATACAAATACAATTTACTCGGTATACGCCATATATGCAAAACGTTTCCCCACGTAGAAGAATCCTGGAGTGATTTCAATGCGGGTAATATGTTCTGGATCAATAACGAAGTACTGGACGAATATTTGACCGAACCACTGATTGAGTTTTTAGTACCGAAATTCCGCGAAGGAAAACCACCATGTAATTTCACCGGACCGTATGTAGAATACATTTGCGAACGCCTTTTTACGGGGAATTTCTGTTTTAAAAAGAAGAACATTTTGGTCAATGAATATCCAATATGCGAACGCGGTCTATTTTTCAGTCAAACCCCGGCTTGTTATCAACCGAAAGTCTTTTCCATTTACAAACCCGAAGAACAAATGGAGTTAACCGGTTCTTTTCCAAAACCAAAAGTCTAGAAAAAAAGCACATAAATAGTATTTTCCTACAATAGGAATACTTTGTGATATGAATCGACTCAAGATTTTCGGCATGATCACTTTATTATGCCATTTTTCTACAGGATTTACCTGGCATATTGGCGGTAGTGGTACAACCCCACCTCCGTTATGGAATTTTATGAATGAAAATTTGAAAACGACAGTACGTCAATGGTTTATTAAACGCGCGGAAAAATCCGGTATACCCTGGACTGATTTGACTCAAGAATATGAAAATCGCCTCGATCTATTGGAATCGTACAAGGAAAACTACGAAGATCCTTCTATAGAATACCCGGATTATTATACACAGAGATTCCACGGTTATAATAAGGGCAATTTAGAATGGAAGGCGGCATTAGAAGTCCAAGCAGCAACCTTGAGTATATCCTCGCGTTATTGGCCTAAACTAGATCCATATACAGCCGAACAATACATGCGAAATAATACCACGGAATCCATTCAAAAGTATTGGAATGACCATAATCCCGGTATACCTATACAAACAATAATGGACATGGGTTCTTCTACAGGTATATCCACGAAATTCATTCAACGTGGTTTTCCAGAGGCTTCTATATTGGGTGTGGAACTAAGCCCCTTTTTTTTGGCCGTGGCGTTGTATGACTCGGATATGACCGACAATTCCTTGCGCTTTTTACATGCCAATGTAGAAGATGTACCGTTGGCCGATGAGAGTTTTGATGTGATTACTTGCCAATTTTTATTTCATGAAGTGCCTTATTGGAACCAATTGGAAATATTGAAAGAAGCCCATCGGTTATTGAAAACGGATGGTATCTTGGTTATTTTGGATTTGAATCCGTATGATTTACGTCGGCGATTGAACACGAGTCCGTTCCGAAAATGGGCATTTGAATCGACCGAACCGCATATTTTCGATTATTATCAACATAATATGAAACGTACTGTACAAGAATATGGATTTGCATCGGTGGTGCAAGTGAAAAATGATCCGATGAATATGCTATGGATGGGAAAGAAAACCGGAGTACGGACCCAAACGCCGGAACATGCAGTGGCGTATAGTTATCGTCCGGTGCCGTCGATATGGAATGATGGAGAACAAATGAATAATGACCACAATGGAAAAAAGAGGAGGAAATGCGGTGGTAGATTAATACCTTGTTTCAAGCAATTTGATTGGTAGAAAAAAGCATAATAAAAAAAAGTGTATTTTTTCATTATGTTAATGGAGGTTAGGAGGGAGGATTTATTTTTTTCCTACAAAGGCCATGTTGAATTTTTTCATTTCTTGTGGAATGCTTTTTACGCTATTGTAAATATCAGACATTTCCAAAATGGCTTCTTTTTTTTCTGGACTATTACTACTGGATTCACCTTCGTTTTTGTTTTCTTCTAAATCGCCTTCTATTTGGGACTTTTTGGAAAATGGGTACAATATCCAATTGCAACTGGCTTGGGCTGTATCCACTACTGGTTCCACTACGGGTTCGATTATGGTTTGTACAGATTCCCCGGCCTTTTGTACAGTGTCTAATAACTCGCTGTTTTTCTTTTTGAACCGTCTTAAAGTAGGCCTGTAAATAATGTTCCAATGGTCGTATAAGAAAGTCTGCATATCTTCTACTTGATCCGTGGCTAAAGAGACATTTCCATTGAATTTTTCAATTAAGGAGTGGTTGGCTACGAGTTCTTTGTATTCTGCGAATTTTTGTTGTAAGAAATGAGTACCATCCATTTTGCGTTCACTACGGTCGAGTGAAAGCACACCTTGGATTTGTTCCTTGAGATTCTCGCAATCACGGTGGAAAGAGAGATCTTTTCCCATTTTCTTGTATGTACCGGAACACCAATCGTATGAAAGTACACCTGCTATGACTAATGACGCCACCCCGCAACTGATATTGACATAGTGCCCGAATGAATAGCCTTCTAGGAAAAAAATGGCACCGGCATTGGCACCACTTAAAATGGCTAAAGGTAAGTTCATATATTCGATTCTCTTTTTGAACGCAAGATATTGTTCGTTGGAAAGTTCGCTTAATTTGGAGACGTTTTGTCTCATGATATCGAGAGACTTTTCAATGGAGTCATTCCATTCCATTTTGGTAGAGGTCATTTTATTATTTGTACAGTAATATGGGGTATATGTTATAGTGGGATATTTTAATTATATTGTCTTTAAGTGAGATTATCGATTTTTAGGGGATTGAGTTGCTGACTGCTGGGCTGACTGCTGGGCTGACTGCTGCTGAAGTGAAATCGATTTTAGTTAAAGCCTCTTTTACTTCATCATCAGTTTTATTTTGAATAATTCTATCTTGTATTGCAAAACTATAGTTATTATCATCATCTATATCTGTATTATGACAAATACTATCTAATCCAAACTTCGATATATTGTCGGTAAATATTAAAGTTCCCAATGGTGTACTAGCATTATGTATGTTTAGTTTTTCTATAATATATTCAAAAGATTCATTATCATAGTGTTGTTGTAATTCTCTATAAAGACTACCTTGTGATATAGAGTCATGAACTGAATTAGGGTTTGATGTTTCAAACATTTCTAAAATCTTATTAGTATAGGGGGTATTATTCGATTTATTATCAAATAATTCAGATTGAATTTGTTCTATGTCAATATATTGAGTATTTTCTCTGTATGCGCGTAGTAGGTTGCTATCGTTTTTTTTATAAAATGGATTATTTTTAGTTTCCCCAACGGTAGTATTTTTTTGACTTATATTGAATACTGTAAAAATAAGTATATTTAATGATTTCATTATATTTTCAAAAGCATCTTTCATTGACATTTGTTCAGAAAAATAAGTATTTTTTATATCAATAAAAAAATCACAAAAATTATTTGCATTTTTTATTTTTTTGCATTTCATCATAAAACAATTTTGAAGTTCGTGGCCACTACAAATACTACTTGCACATTTATCATCTATATTGGGGGCTGTAAACAATAGTTTATCAGTTTTATAATACATAGAACTGAACATGTTATTTCGCAACAACTCCAATTGGTCATTGATATATATACCTTCTCGTTTTCGTAAGGTAACTTGATTCATAATATAAAGTAAATCTGAATATGCGTTTTGTTCGATCTTCTTTGTTAAATCTTTATTGAATGCAGGTCGAAATGTAAGGTTATTCAAGGCTTGTTTGAAGGCATTGATGTACTTTTCTTTCGTATCATTGTATTGAATCTTTTCTAATATTCCCATACTTTTATCTACATATTCTTCTGTAATTTTGTTTTCATAATTTTGTTTAAATAATCTTATAAATTTTTGTTTCTTTGAATCTTTCATTATACTATTCATTTCTTGCTTGAATTTGAGTTCATATATTAGATTCCCATTTTTGACAATTACCTTATGAAGTAATTCTCCAACAGAATCAATAGTAGGGAATACGTCTTTATAGTTGTTGACTGCCAAGTTCTTTAAATTATTTATATCATTAATATTAATCGCATAAAAAAATAATCCTCCTTTTATTTTTTGTTTTACAAGTATTTTATCAAAATAATATAATTTTTCTAAGTTTTTTCCATATTGATCATCTAAATTTTTAAGTCCAGTAATTTCATAAAAATCTTTTATGTATTGTTCGTAAGTGGTTCCTAAATAAACTTTTTTATTTAAATTTTTGATTAAATCATTTTTAGAAAGTCTATTTAATTGATACAATTCAGTATCATATTTTTTGTTATCTTTTATAAGATTCTCTCTCCCTACGGCTAATTCATGGCGTGTTTTTCTCCAATTATAAAAGGCTGTTTCTTTTGATCGAGACCATATTTTATGTCTATAACTCAATTGTTTTGGAAGTATACGTGGATAATAATCTCTACTTAATGGGTTATAATCATCAACCTCTAATTGTTTTTGTGTTTCTTTATCATGTATATCACTATCAATAACAAAATCACTATCTCTTTCCCAAGCACCATTGCCATGACTTTTTTTTTGCTTAGTTAAACTATTAGGCTCATCTCCATGGTCGTGTATTTTCTCTTCATATATTTTTATTTTTTTTTCATTTTCTTTAATATTGTTTTCCAATTCACTTATTCTATTATCATGATTTGTAACATGATTTGTTTCATCTAACCATCCTTTATATGTTAAATGATAATGTGAATAAATATTAGTGACTAATCCATTAAGAATATTATTATTTGGAATATCAGTCATCATCTTAAGACCACTATTTGTAATATCAATTGTTAAACGTTTCGATTCTCCATCTAATACTTCACTCATTTCATCAAGATCCCATGTATTATCCTCTGGATTTTTCATTTTGTCTAATTTTCCACTGCCATCAATAGGTGGGTTATAACCATTTTTAACATTTTGATTTCTTAACTTATAACTATTATCAGTAATTTGATATTGTTTGTATAATGTATTATTATCCATTTCAAATTCTTCAGGATTATATCGAAATGACAGGTAATTTTTTAAATTTGTATGATCTCCTTTAAAATTAATACCTGTTGTTAAATTTTTTTGTAACTCCGGGTCACACTGTTTTAATTGAAAAACAGGTGTGATTTCACCAGGTGTAGTTTTCATAAATGTTTCGATTATTGTATTGGCATCTAATGGATCAAATGGATTTTCTACACCTGCCAAATCAGCAATAATTAACGAACCAAGACCTATATTTTGTTCATTAGATGTGATATTCTTCTTACTATCGGCTTTAGTAGAAGCAGAACTACTAGAATTTAAATCCTCATTAGAAATAAGACTGGTAATCTCATCATACTTAGCATCCTTAGCACCAGGCTTATCATGAGACGCAGCAACAGACTTATCACCAGGCTTATTACCAGGCTTATCACCAGAATCAGAACCAGAATCAGCACCAGACTTATCATCAGAGTCTTTACTACTACCATCCCCCTCATATTTATAAAATTTATCATCTTCATAATTATCATCATCACTATCACTATCACCATCACCACTCTGATTTACAATAGTACCATCGACAATAAAATCTAAGTAAATAATAACATGAGAACGAGAACTTTGTGGATTGTTCCTAGTTGGTTCTATTTTACGTTTACCAGTGCTACGATTATCATCGGTAACATATTTTCTTAATATAAATGACAAAGGAACATCAAAATTAGAACTACTTTTTTGTTCAGTAACATAAAATTCATCGCCTTCACATAGAGATTGAAATGTATTTTTTACATTATCCTTTATTGTACCTGTCGCATTATCATCAGCATAATAATTATATGCATCATTTACATTATCAATATCAATATTATTTTTATCAAATTCATTACTTTTACTTCTATAAATAAGGTTCTTTGACTGAAAATATTCTCCTCTATTCTCATTTTCCCATCCATAAAAAAACTCTTTTATGTTTACACGCAATTTTACATTATTTACTCGTACTTGTTTATCATTTACTTTTATTTGTTTATTTAATAATTTTTTTGCGATTTCTTTGCATAAACGAATACAATAACCATCTTTATTGGTAACATTATTATATACTAACATGGCTGTTTTACCGGCCCCACTTGCTCCATAACCAAATATGAATACTTTTTCACTATTGGTAATTTTTTCAATAAGATCTTGTGATTGAGGAACTTGTATCATTTCCATGATTTCGTCTTCTTCCTCTGCATCTCTATCTACTTCTTTATTATATTGTTTTTTGGGAGGAAATACCTGAGAAAAGCCACCAAATGTATAAGTTCGGGAATTTGTATTGTCAGGATAAATGAAATTTTTATCTTTTAATTCATTAGAATAATTTTGTACTTTTAGTTTTAAAAATTGATTTTCAGATGATATATAAGGTTGATAGGTTAAATTCCATTTATTTAAATCATATTCTTTGCCAATTTTTGTATAATTATTTAACTTGACAAAAGACATTATTTTTTTGTCATTGATTGTTGTATATGTTTTACTGAAATTCTGGGATTCTGATACACTAATTGCAGATTGTTTTATTATATCCATATTCGTCCACCAGTTATTTTTAGTCTTCAATTCATAAAAATAGTTCTGAAGACATTTAGTCACTGTATCAAAGGTATATATATAGTTATCTTGCTTTTTCATTCTATTTGATAATTCTGTTTTCATTGCATTATACAATTGTATTAAATCAGCAATATGTACATGATTAATATCATTATATGTATTTCTATATTCAGTAGACATTTTGTTTCCATAAACTATTTGAAATAGAAAATCAAATATCCTATGATGGTCATTTATTTCATAAGGATAAAAATACATATTTTTCAATTTATCATCTGTATATCCAAACGCATGTTTACAATTTTTACCCATATCGTCAAGATTTATATTTATCAATTGAATCGCATTCTTAATATCTTTATTTATGTATCCAATATTGATAAACATAAAACTTAAAATATCAGAGTCTTTATATGTTGTTTTTGTAGAACTTTTAATATTAATAAATAATTTATTCCAAAGTTGCTTTGAATTTTTATCATCTAAAGGTAATGCTAAAAAATAACGAATACTTCCTTTAAAAAATTCAGTTATTTGTTTAATGTCATTTTCAAGATCAGTAATTTTCTTAATTGCGTCTTTTTTAATACCTGTAACAATATCATCAGTATGTGTATTAGTATTTTCAGTAGTTCCTTTAATATTATCATATTTATTATTAAAATTATAAATTATTTTCATGTCATTGTTTTTTATTGAATAGTAAGATATGTCCAAACTATTATCGCGGATTTTTCCATAAAAATCAATTATTTCTGATACTTCTGATTTTTTAGCAAGTGCATCTTTTTCTCTATCATATTCACCTACTCTAATTACTTTATTTTCCTCACTGTCTAATGTACTTTTTACAATATTATAGTCATGTATTATTTCTTTACCAACTATAATTTTATCAATATCATCAGTAGTAGCATCATCAAATAAAGGTAACATATTCTCATGTGAAATTATTTCATGTGTATTGGGCTGGGAGTGTAATGTGTGAGAATTATTTGTTATATATGTTAATCTACTTTCAAGAGGCTTTATAAAAATATCTCGGAATGCTTCATTTATATAACTCTGTAAATCCTTGTTATTTTTAATAAATGATGTAACAATATTATACATATCAGTATTATTTTTGTAACTTTCTAATAATTTTTCTAAAACTTGTAAATTAGTTTGTTGAACGTACAATGGTACCAAATCTAAACATTTACCAACATCATCATCATTACCATCACCACCATTATCATTAATATGTTGTCTTATTTTCTCCTTGATAAACCAATCGTAAATGTTATGATTGAAAAAATTATTAATAGTACTTTCGTTGTCTAACCTATTACGTATAGTATTAGGATCAGTACCATCAGTTACATCCACAAATGCCCTAATTCCATCATCCTTCTTCACAAAGCCCATGCCTGATAATTTGCTATTTTCTTCTATTCCCAACTTCAACATAGTACTAACAATTTTTATATTTGTTTCTTTTAGGTTTGTTGATCTCTCTATACCATGATTATCCAAATTCAATTTATCACCATTATCACCAGTAACGCCATAATGCTTCAGTATAAAACCATCTTGAATGCCTTGTTCTTCTACTCTGAAAATAATATACAACCCGTTTTTTAAATCACCAAACGTATTTTTAACCCACTCATCAGTAACTGCAATATCTTCCATTTTTATGCAATATATAACTTACATATATATTATATTTAATATGCTGAATTATAATATATATTTATATCCCCCTAAAGGTTTTCATTGAAAAAGTTTACGAATTGGTTTTTCGGCATTATTGATAGTATATATAACACCTGTACGGTTAGTAGTATTCTTATCAGTTCCCGAAGAAGAAGTGACTAGTGGACCTTTAATATTATTAATATCATTCTTAATCTTACGAATACTTTCACCACTACGAGTGCTCTTCAAATGTTTCTTCACTGCTAATACTACTCTAATAATAGTGCCTAAATGTATTTTGTCAATACTTGATTTATTCTCATCCTGACTACTAACCTGACTACTATCCTGACTATTTCCATCATTATCACTAGCATCACGCTTATTTATTTCATTCTCAACTGCAATCGCAGCCAAGACGGAGTTTTGTATGCTCGAGATATCACTCTCTTTTACTGTAGAAGACGGTTTATTTATATAGTTACGTGCTGCAATTCCTGCACTGAGGGCTGTTTTTAATGTATCTGTATCCACTTCTACTGTGGGGGTTTCTTTTTCATTATGACTATCTACAGACCCTATATTAGACGACTTATTGATATATTCTTGGATTGCAACTGCTGCTCTAACGAGTGTCTCGATATACTTTTTATCTACCGTGGTTTTCTCAGTAGATACATTCTGTTTATTAACCTTTTCACTAACATTTTCACTCACTCTTACAACAGTAGAAACAGCATTTTCTAGATCGTCATGTCCAGGTTGTACAGAAGGTAGTTTATTCGCTTCCTCTTGGGCAGCACGCGATACTTGTACAGCCGTACCAACAGTATCCTTTATATTATTAGTTTCATTTACAGTGGTTTCAGTAGAT
>Ga0129324_10001817_pt1 | contig 13467 bp, 25 predicted proteins | sample CPBDNA_7_FD_96879 | JGI IMG/M metagenome (GOLD analysis project Ga0129324, IMG submission 96879) | Freshwater to marine salinity gradient microbial communities from Chesapeake Bay, USA - CPBay_Spr_15_0.2_DNA | ecosystem: Environmental > Aquatic > Marine > Coastal | place: USA: Chesapeake Bay... | reverse complement strand
TTGGTGTGCCATGATCCGGTATCGAGATAGATGCGATTGTCCCGGAAGCGCTTCTCATCCATGGCGACTGGTGTATGCCCATGGAATACCCAATCGATCCCAGCAACCGCACCCGGGCCACCCATCATGTATTGATCCCTCGACCAAATCATGACGTTCTGCAGTTCGGCAGCTTCACCAAGCATCGACACATTACGCCAGTTCATCATAGGGACGCTTGCATGAACAAGCCCATATGTCAGGCCATTACGCTTCACCGTCATGGCAAGTGGCATGGATCGAGATGCGGGCTCAACAACCTTTCTGATGAAATCATCCCGGAGCATGGCATGTGGCTTGAATGCTTCCATTCGAATCCATGTACCGTAATTTTCTTCCCAGTACCCATGACCAACCAGAAGATCATCAAACATCATCTGTTCGTGGTTCCCTCGGATTGCATGGAACCACGTCTCGTTAATCAGACCAAGACATCGTTGGCATTCCGGGCCACGATCAACGAGATCGCCGACCGAAAATAGCCTGTCCTTGTCATAGTCAAAATCAACCTTCGCAAGTTCTTCGATCAGAAGGGTGTAGTGCCCATGTAGATCGCCGACAACAAAGTCCCGGCCTTCGAGATTTTCCTCGAACTCTTGTAAAACCGGCGGGCCATTATATACAGATGGCATGTCGGCCCCTATCATAGAATGATCCCGGAGTGGTATGTGATGCTGTTCTCGATCAGAGCCGCCTCACCACCTGATCGCTTGCGGTCCTGCAGGACCGCTAGATCGTGATAGCTCATATCCCGAGGCATAGCCTTTGCATAGTGGGCGTTACCAACATCATACATTCGATTGGATTCGAGCGTTGCTCGAAACTCATCAAGTTTGGGTTTGTCTAGCATAGGTAAATCCTTCTTCAATACCTTTATATTCTTGGCCGCCGTCTTTGCCTGTTGGCAGCCCGGACCATGTTGCAATGCCACTGGCCTTGCCTCTGTTTCCTACATCAAGATGTATACCCGGGGATGGTGACCATGCCGGGTATATTCCGATACCGATATGTGCAATCCCAAGATCGCTCTTGATTTGCTTGAGTAGTTCGACTTCCCGCCGCATATCGGCCTCTGTATCCATGCCGGATGGCATGATGTCAATGGCCTTTACGCTGCCCCAGATTGCGACATTGTGAAATCCGGACCCATATGTCCGCCCCGTTGCACCCGGTGCCGGTGATACTCTCACGGATGCTTTCCGGCGATCTCGATACTCATCGAGGAATGCCAGAAGTTCTGGATCATATCGGTCGTAATAGCCTTGGAATTCGGCTGGCTTGAAATGCCTCATAACTATTCCTTTCATGGATATAGCACAGCGAGGGTATTTTGTAGTGTCAGTTCGGGGTCGCCCTCGTATCCCACGAATTCTACTGGTGCATCCGGTGATGCATATTGTGATAACAGAGTGTTCCACATATCGTGCCATACGATTGCACAATCTCTTGGGACATTTCTGATCTCTCTTTTTGTGTACGCAAGCTCTCCATACCCCCGCACATCGACATTCGAGTATGATGCCAGATGATCGCCGGTGAATACGCTGTCAAACCCATACATGGTGAATGATGCGTTTGGATATTTTTGCGCTGCCCAGAAATATGCCATGTGTCCAGATGAGAAATACTTCTGGCCATCCCCAACATTCTCTTGCGCAAACTCGTCCGGGTATTTCACCGTATATGCAATGCGGCCTTCGGCGGCCCAGCGCTCGGCCAGACTATCGACGCTCGCTGGCTGTGCCTTTATATTGCCAAGAGAGGCCACACAGCGCTCTCCGAGCACCAACCGGAACCTACCTAGCTGATCGTGCTTATCGGCTCCCCGGCGCATCCACTTCGCAGCAAACGCATCTACGAATGCCGAGTAATGGACATCAGTATGTGAGTTCGGATAATTGCATCCGATGACGATATCATATTCATTCAGACTATCATACAGGACTCGTCCCGGGCCGTTTCCGATGATCGCAACACTGGTGATGCATGCGTCATCAATATCAGGGAGGGTGAGCGGAAAGTTCTCCTCTACAACCCGGTGTCCGAGACTGGTCGCATCCTGACGAGGAGTATCGTCTAGATCGCTGGTTCTCATGTTCCGAAATTCCGTCCTCTGGTATTGCGGCGCTTCATATCGGAGTTTACAACCTCGGCTGACCGCACCGCTTCGACCAGTGCCCATTTATTGGCACATGCATCACACGGATCGCAGCCGTTGCATGTGGGCGCTCGTTGGCCAAGATATTTGTCTGCATTCCTACACTTCTTCATCGTGTCATCAACTTTCGTATATGATTTTTACCAGCCGGGCCGGTGTAGTGAATGGCTCGGGTACTTTCGTCAACCATCATACACCCGGCCATTATTTGTAGCCGCTGTATTTGGTAATGTGGTGGAAGTGTCGTGATACGGTTCAGACCGTCCTCTGCGATCCACTCCTCGTTGATCTGATGCAGCACCTCTTGGTCCCCACGTTGTTCCGGATGCTCGCATGAATCATCCCACAGGGTCAACAGTCCGGGAATATTCCGAAGAGTATTCCTCGGAATCGTCATCGCACCGACAATGCCGGTGTTATGCATCCCGGGATGATTTTTCTGGGCGTGCCAGTCCAAGACGATCAGGAGCCTGTCATCTTCGATCAGGTCAAATGCGTCGTCAATGGATTTGCGTATCTCGATATCACAGTCAACCCATATAGCTCGATCAACATGCTCACCATACAGTAGAGCGTGTTTGATTGCGGCTGGTTTCATGAACCAACCCTCTCGCCGATTGACCATTGATTGCCAAGGGTCGCTGGACATATCGACAATATGCACCTGTGTCATATACGATCTGTCAATGGTCTTCTGCAATTCCACCCGTTGTGGAATTGTCATCCCAAAATCGTATATGATGATCGCCTTTGTTGTGGAGGCGACCAGCTTTGGCAAGAACCATTCCGACAGGATGTCAAATTGCTTGTCGTCGCAGCCTGTCAGGTATGCGTTCATATCAAATTACCTTTACAGCCCAGACGGTGTCGTCATACAGCTGCACCATGGAAGACGGGAATGCCTCGCACACTGCCTGCACGGTTCCGGGGAACATTTCAACATTGAAATCATGTCCGGCAAGTATACCACCAGACTTCACCTTTGGCAACCACAAATGTATGTCGGACTTCACGCCCTCATACGAATGATCGGCGTCAATGAACACGATATCGAACCATCCATTCGGGTATCCGGATAGAAGCACTTCATCATCGGTTCTTGATTTGTATATACGGGCATTCGGGTATTGCTCGGAGATTTCCCGGCATGTATTGTAATTGGATTCGTGGTCCCAGTCATGACCATTTTCGCCCGGAGAATATGTCTCACACAGGCCATCCGGCTGTTCCTCGAACAAGTCCACCCCGACATAATACATGTCAGGATTCTCCCGTAGGATGTGCTCCATTGTCACTCCACGCCAGACTCCGAGTTCGGCAATGGATGTAAACTTGTTCCGCTCGATTAGCTTATTGAGTATGTGCCATCTTTTCATGATATATCTTCCGTGTGATTAAACGGTTTTATGGGCGTCCCTGTGATCCCACATACTATTATATCCATGTTCTGGATTGAATGACATCTTACCAGTAATTAGATATTGGTATTGGTTCCCAATTTTGCGGAACTGTTTCCGGTGGAATTTTGTGAATGTGGTGGCCTTCTTGAATTCATTGTGTAGCTTGGGAATCCAACCAACTGGATGTTCTTCGTCAAATCCAACGATCACGCCAAATTTATATTCTTGGCCATCGGTTCCAATAGGCTCCAAGGAATCCCATTTGACAAACGGTGGATAATTTTCAATCGATGACTTCATCGCATTAAGATTTTTCCCGGAAGTGGCCTCCGTGACTCCGCCGATCTTAAACGAAATCCACCCGCCCAGTACGTCTTCCTTGATCGCATTGAACTCAAGCAGTCCACCGATATTGGCAACTGCCTGACGAATTTTGTTGGTGTCAAGTCCGTTGTGTGATTTGACCTTGAAGCGGACCTTCACCTTGCCCGGGACAGATGTTTTGTCATCTTCACTGACCATAAAGTTTGAAAATCCGAGGGCCGTGAACATCTTCCGGACCTTGTCAGAATGTTGAGGGTTTCCGCCGCCGTGATCTGCAGGATTGCCTTGGAATTCGACCAATGCCCGCTTGAGAAGGACGTACCCCTCGGTGACCGCACTCTCGACTGCCCGGGCCTCTGGTGTGGCTGCGGGAACAAGAATGGTCTGCATATGGTACATCATTTCGATTGCTGAGATCAGGGTGCGGCTGATAACAGCTGCCCGGCTGTCCCGGAATTCCTGTTTTGGATGCGTCTCAAGAAATGCAACATGGACCTGATGGGTCGAATCAAGAACTCGATTGATCGCATTCACAACCCGATTGACCGCAGCCCCGGCCTTGCGATCTGGGCCATTCGCCAATTTGCGAGGAACCGTGATCTTTGCGGCGTGTTTTGGAATGGGCCGTTTTGCGGCCTCGTCAAACACTTCGGGCGATGGTTCGGCTGGCTTACCGCCGAGGCGTTTGCCGACCACAATGTAATGCAGGGAGTATAGCTCTCGAATAGCTCCACCCAAGGCCTCTTTAAGGAACTTCTTGTGAGCGCCTCGAAGAGACTGGCCGCTTGAGTTGAGGGTCTTGTGTAGTTTCTTGGTTTCGGAGATAAGCCCGACAAGTGCATCATGGAAGGTTGACATAGAAGATTCCTGTATAGGGTTTCTTCTATTTATGCTCGTCAGTTTCGCCGGTGTCTGCAGCATACATATCATCAGCTTCCAGCAGGGAAATCCCATACTTCATCTGAGCCAGAATGTGCAGGCGTTCCTGCGGCTGCATCGCAATACCCGTGCAGTATAGCTTTGTCATCATGCCGGACAGACTTGCCATCAGGGCATGTCGTGCAATTTCGTCATGCATTGGCATAACCATTTTCCTTCTTCCATTCTGTGATGTAGGCATCAAGTTTCGGCGCCCAGTCATCACGCTTTTCAACATACACCTTGGCCTCATTATGATCATCAGCCGCAATGATAACCACGATCTGATCAATCGGAACGCCGGTGCGCTCTTCCCATGCAATCGAATAGAATGTGGATTGCATGAAGTGATTGTCAAGCCAGTCCTTCGGCTTTGACGTGATGGCATTCTTGTAATCGATAACGGATCGGCGGCCATCGAAGATGCCGATGAGATCGGATCGGCCAGCGATCCCGAAGTGGTCCGAATACAGCGCAACTTCCTGTGTATGGACGGTTGTCAACCGGGCGCCCAGAATTTTCTTGATTTTCTCGTACCCGAGCCGAATAATCATATTATCGAGCATCGAAATCTTGTCTTCGGGGATGCCGTCAACATAACACTCAAGGGCGTTGTGGACTTCTCGGCCACGCCAGCTTGCAAATGCCAGAACTCGGTCGGCCTCGGCGTCACCAACACGCTTACGCCATGCCTCGATGACATCATTCTTTGAGTCGGACAGGACGGTGGTGATGGACGGCATCTTCCGGCCATCCGGTGTTGTGTACACCCGATACCCGGATGGTGACGTATCCGCCGCCAAATCCGAGTATCCGATGTCAATATGTTCACGCAGGAAGGGTGTCATGTTAAACTTTCACAATTAAAGACATAGTATATCACACATCATGCGTGCAGTCAACCTAAAAGGATGCGGGAATTTCCCCGGCATTTTTCAGGGTCTGCTTGGCAATAATGTAATCCCGCACAAGGCCGGAGCGGACAATGTCTGTCCAATTGAATTCAATTTCGTCAAATGATGTCATTGTCCGGACAACCTTGAGAAAATCCAGAATACCTTCACGCTCGTTCGCTCGAACGAAATCCGACTGATAATAGTCTCCACACATGATCATGCGGGTATTGTTTCCGAGCCGGGTGATGATGCTGTCAGATTCATGGGCCGAAGTGTTCTGCATCTCGTCAAGAACAACAATGACGTTATCCCATGTCATGCCACGCACAAAGCTGGTTGATGTGAACTGCACCATGTCATGTGCCCGCAGGCGCTCCCATCCCATCCGGGTCGAGAAAATCTTGTTGACGATATCGATATAGGGAGCTGCATACACTTCGACCTTTTCATCCTCGGTGCCGGGCAGGAACCCGATGTCCCGGGTCGATACGGCAGAGCGCACGATCAGAACTTTTTCGTAGGGTGATTTCGGGTCCAGCACTTCTTCGAGTGCCATGGCGAGGGCGATGTAGGTCTTGCCCGTTCCAGCCGACCCGTTGAGGATCAGATTGCGACCGGCGTCCCATGCATCAAATGCCTTGCCTTGGTTGTCGGTCATTGGTTCGACCGTGCTTAGGTTTTCCAAACGGAGTTTGGACAATGTCTTACTTGCCATATGATTTTGTTCTTCTATTGGCGTTGATTGGACATGACAAATATTATTTGACGTTGATCGTGTTCCCTCTTCCGCTGACTGACTTGATCTGTTGCAGGCGGTCATTGAACCCCTGATCCATTTTACCGATTGTGCCGGTAGTTGACACGATTGACATGGGCTCGAAAACCCGGGTCCAACCCTTGTCACCAAGCTCGGCAGTCTGTTCGTCCAGCTCCGACATCGGGAACCAGAACTCCTTGACCTCTTCGGTCAGGCTGTTCTTAAATGTGTAGATCGCCATCGGCGCTGAATTCCTCTTCCATCTCGGAGATCGTGCATCCCCATATATCACCATTATCTAGGCGGTCAGCTCTGTGCATCCACATCTGATATTCATCGATGAACCAAGCCTGTGTGTGTTGCAAATATCCAGTCGGATATTGCTCCCAATCGGCATCGTCCGGAACCGGAATGATCTCAGAAATGTTGTATGCGATATCACCGATCCAATAGCATATCCATGCTATCCACTGCTTAACAGTTTGCAACGGTGAACCTGTTCTTTTGGACTTTGAATGATGCATATGCGTTTTCCATATCTCGGGCGCTTGATGCCAGATTGCCATATGAATTGTCGAGCTTGACCTTGCGGCTGCACCGCCGTGCATTGATCACGTTCGTTATCGTATTATTTATCTCGGATGCAATCGCCCGGTCGGCCAGTATCTGCTCAAGGGTCCGAGAAAGCTCGGCCTCTTGCTGGCATCTGACAATGGCATCATGGCCCCATGCGCTCGGCCTATTATCCACAGCTGTGATTTGAGTGAGGACTTTCCACAGGCCTCTGATACCGCTTCGGACATCCGGATCGTTGCCAATGTAAAATATAACCATACCGCCAATAATGATTGCCCACATGATTCCGAGAATGTGAATCGGCGCCATCAGTAGAACGTCAGCGGGCAGGAGGACTTTTCAATAAATGGCAACGCCCAAATCTTTTCACGCAGCTCCTCAAGGGAGATCGGCGTGTAATTCAGAACTTCGCAACACACATTGATATATCGAGGGTCGGGTGCACCGTGGGCATCCTGTACGAAATTGTTGTGCAGGTGGCCGTGCACATTCACCTTCCAGCTGCGGTCATTTAGACTGGCCGGGTGCACCGGCACATGCGTAAACACCGCACCCTTCATAACCCGGACGCCATACAGCTTGTCCACATATTTTAGATAGTCCGCCGAGTCGAATGGATCATGGTTGCCCAAGATAATTCGCTTGTGACCATTGAATTCATCGAGTAGAGGCAGGGCAGCTTTATTCATGACAACATCACCAAGGATGTGCACATGGTCCTCTTGCCGGACAACGGCATTCCATTTCTTGATCATGGTGTCATGCATCTCATCGACATGCGCAAAATCTCGGACAGGAGTTACCCCATCCAATTGCGTGAAGTTCAAGATATTTGCATGACCCAGATGTAGGTCGCTGATGAAGAAATGATTTGCCATTATATATCCTTTATTTGTATCCGTAAGAATACCACACTCATACTCAGCCGTCAACCGCCTCACGCATATTTTCCATCATAGTTTCCATGAAGATCAACTTGGATTGGAGGATCATGACACGGTCTGTGCGGCCATTCTTCTCGGCACGTTTGATTGCATAGGTCAGTTGATTAATATCACGACAGATGCTGTTGGTCTGGGCTGGAATAAGTGACATGATGGTATGCTCCAATAGAAAGCCCGACAGCGCATAACACACCATCGGGCTTTGGGTTGAGGATTGATATCCGTTCATGAACCTATTTATGCGTCGGAGGGTGTCTCCGGGAGTGGTGGAAGCAGGTCCGGCCATGCGGCACGGAACAGGGATTCATCAACGCCTTCATATGCCTTGTCGAACCGACCTTCGAGGATGGCGACCAGCAATACGGCATCATCGGGGTGGATACCCTCTAGCATTTGAATGAAGCGGGTCTCACGGGCCATGGCGGTCATATTGTCATAACCGGCGCCCTTGACGAACATGCCCATCTTCTTGCACTCACGGCGCAGGGATGACGGGTGGTTGTGATCGTCCGAAGCGCTGAATGGCGGGCTCGATTGTGGAATGAGCCATTCGATGCCGCCCCATGCGAGTTGGGCAATTTGCTGCAGCGCATCACACCGGTTTTCACGCAGACATGCAACCTTCGCATCCGTGGTTTCCAGTTTCGAAACCTTGTCGATGATCTCGCATACTTCGAGCTGCCGTTGGTTGATCTTATTTGATGAATTCATTGTCATGGGTAAAAGTCTCTCAGGTTGTCAATTAAATTGTTCAGTCGGTTCTCGACTATGTACGGCAGAATTCCGGCAGTCCCGGGAACCACATATTCCTCATATTCAGCGAGGATGGATTCACGGACACGGTCTGGAATGTATGCGAAATCAATAAGGGTGCGATTTCGACAAAAGTTCCGCCACTCGGTTGGCTGCATGATGTTCTCGATGTCCTTGCGGCGAGTCCACCAGTCTTCGATTTGCTTTGCGGCGATTGAGGATTGATTTCCCTTGACGCCTTCGCTCTTCTCGACATAGAAATTGTCTCGGGTCCGAATGTTCGGGATTCCGTCCTTGCCCTTCTGGCCGGTACAGATCGCATTGAACAGCCACTTGACAGGCTCGGGCTCCTTGATGTATTTCTTCTGCTGGTTCGACCATTGAACCACATTGCCATATTTCTGCAATTGCCTGTAGTCCGAGTCGGCGGCCCAGATCAGAACGGGCTCGCCCCGGCCAAATTCTTGGGTCGTCTCGACCAGCACGGCAATCACATCATCCGCCTCGGCCCCATCGATATGGAACACCTTCCATGGGAAATGTTCTTTGATCTCATCCCGAACCTTATTCAGGATTTTGAACATGGCTTCCCAGTATTCGGCGTCATCGTCTCTGGCTTGGCGACGAGTGTATTTATACTCGGAAAAATGATCCCGGCGCCAGCTGTATGCATCTGCCGCAATCACGAGATCGCCGTACTTGGCCTTGTGCTTGGCGTACAGGCTGCGCAGCGAGTTGATGATGGTGTATTTTACGATGGCCTCATCCGGCGGCAAGTCCTGCGCCATGATGTTTGCCATCGCAATTCCGTTATAGTCAACGATAATCATCATGATCCTCCGGTAGCAGCAATACGTATATTACACCAACACCAATAATCGTAGTGGCAACAGGGATGAATATGGATATGAGGATCGGCCATATAGCGAGAGCTGCAACGAATGCCAAGGATGCGCAGAATATCCCGACAGCTTTTAGGAGGATTGGTATGTTCATTTGAAATTCCCGCTCGTTAGATGTAGGTAAATTACCATCGTGACGGCGGTAAATAAAAATACGGCCACTGCCACAATAAGCATAACGGGCCATATTAAACATAGCACAAAATATGCCACAATGATGCTGGTAAATGCGATTGCCTTTAGGAGGGCCGGAATATTCATTTGCGGTCCCCCATGAACATGTATATGCCAACACCGATGATGGCGATAATCAAGCCGACACATGCAATGGCTGGGAATGTCCAGCCGAACCAAAGGCCAAGCGCACCGGCTACGGTGAGTAATGCAGTCCGTGGGAACGCCCAGCCATACATTGCGGCCCATGCGACAAAGCACATGTATGCAATAATCGTCATAATATCCATAATGATTTCCAATCAGTCTTTCAACAGCCCGAGGGCTTCCATGTAGTTCAGCGTTTCGAGGCGGGCCATATGTTCAATACGGCGCTCAAGCTCGGCGATACGCTTCTTGTGATGAACACCATCCATCGGAAGGTCTCGACCCGCAAATGCATTATGGGTATCCTCTGTGAGGACCACCGTCAGCGATTCGAGGCGAACATCATTTCGTGCAATCTTGGTCATAATATCTCCTAGAAACTGGTGATGAGGCCGGTGCGGTCTTCCCACAGGTCCACAAGTTGATCATTGTACACGTCCGAGAAGGCCTCGATGACGGTACGCTTCTTGCCCCATACCCGAGCGAACTCAATGTCATACAGGTCCGAGCCGTTGCAGACGATCTTGACGGTGTTGATGCCGTCCTTAAGAAAGTCGCACTTCTTGAGGGAAATCACGAGACCGCCACGCAGCTCATTGACCGCAACAAGGGACTTGACGCCCACGAAGCTGCAGAAACGATTGCCGCCGAGCTGGCGAAGGATTTCATTTGCGGTATCCATGTGGGTCATAGCGTGTTCCTCGTTGCTTCCGATGATCAAGGTATAGACCTATCGCAATTCAGAGTCAACAACTATTTCACCATGGACCGGCTCAGCCTCATCAAGAGGCCATTCATAATATTCCGTAACCACGCAATTCTTGACAACGGTCCGAAAATTACAGGATCGATTTCTCCCAACCCAGTTGATACTCCCAATCAGAGGCTCTCCGTGAATCTGTAGCGGAATGTATGTCTGTCCGATCTTCATGCCCGTTCAATCGCAATGATCGCATCGACATTAATGAACATAAATTCCCGAAACGATACAAACGGAATTTTGCTCAGAGCCCGCTTGGTCAGCACGGCCCATTGACGGAATTTCAGATTGTACTTGTAAATCTTCCCATCCCGGTGACCATACGTATAGTCGATCACGTCTCGGACGATGATGGTATTACCGGTGTTCAGGTGGAGTTTGATTTTCATTGGCCAAAGTCCTTGCGTAACTTGGAGACACGGGCGTCTAGCATTTCTGTCTTGCGTTTTATGTCGTCGGCGGCTTCGTCATACGAAAGCCATATGTGTACCCGACGCATCATAATGTCAATATTGAATGCATCATGGTGCACAAAAATGCGTTCGGACTCAAACGGCGCAGGGGTGCCATCATAGCATACGCTATCCGGAATGTGCATAATAGTCCCTGTATATGGAACGCTACCGGGATCGGTAGCACGCATCGGAGTGAACCATACTTCGTCCCCGATAGATATCTGATCATTGAACACCATGACTATTCATCTCCCAACTTGGTTGCGTAATGAACAGGCCGTTCATATTGGCCGTTCTCGAACCGGGTCACGGTGATGTAACGTCCGCCAGAAATCGTGGACTTGGTTTCATCGTATCCGATATTCAGGCCGAGTGGCCAGAACGATACGAGTCCCTCGGACTCAAGCGCCTCGTTCAGGGTTTCGAATCGATTGGCCATGACACATCTCCGCTTCAATTGAGATGCCATCATACAGCATTATTCGGGGGTGGCAATACCCAAACTGTCTATGAGCGCAATTAATACTTCGGAGGTGCAGTATCGGATACGATTGGATGTCGAGACACGTTCGGTATAGAAGTGTCCGGCACATCGAGCCCAGCAAACAGCATCCTCGGGAAGCTGGGGTGGTACAGGGCGGCTGGAGTCTGTTGCCCGGACCCATGTGGGGTATCCGGCAGCCTGTATCTTCATGATTTGGGCTTGGGTGATCTCGATCATGATAACTCCTACATGGGATAGATTCCGCATGTATTTATAGAGTTATTTTGATTGCTTTACGTTGGTGCCAACAAACCTGATATCCGGATCGGCTTCGTCCATAAGCTCCCGGAAACGTCTAACGTCACCCGAAATTTCATCGATGATGTCATCGTCCGCCGCATCGACCACGTACACAAATTTGAACAGGCGCTCACGGACAATTCTGTCCCATAGATAGCGACCCTGACGGCTTTGGTCATTATCTGCAAGCACATTCATGTCATTGCCGAGGATACCATATATCTTTGAAGCGATACCCATGCGCTGATGGCTCGGGCGGATATGTGGCAAAAGCACTGACAGGGTCTGCATGGAGTTGATCGGCGTCATGGTTGGCATATGGAAGTCGTCAACCAGCTGTGCCGTGAACACCACCGAATCTATATCATCGGCGGCTAGTTCGCCCGGCTCTTTTGACAATGTTCCGAAGATGATGCCGTCTGCATCATTCAGGACAACCCACACGGTCACTCCATCCACATTTCCGTACTTGCGGAGCGGGGTTCCCCGTGCCATTTTCATTCGGACAATGCGCAGATTGGTGGTAACCTTTTGTCGGAATGTAGTTGCTTCCACTTGGCCGAGTGCACCGCCCCCAACAGCGCCGGAAGCCATTTCCTTGAATGACAGAAGATCGTTCCGTACTTCCTCGGCAGACTTCGCCCAGTTGTCCGGGAAGATGGGAATTGTTGTGATGCGCTGGATCGTCCGGAGTAGCATGATCGACAAGACTGATCCACCCGGCGGAGTTGGGAGGAAAATGACAAAGCCCAGCCCGATATACTTAAGCAGGTTCTTCATGGCGCCACCAGCCGCACTGTGACGCTCTGGGGAGATGTTTCGGCCCGCTAGGACATCGTGTACGTATTTGCGAAGAAAGCCGCCCTTGGCGCTCAGTTTCGACGGAATCGCTATAATGGGTTCCATCTCACCTTTGAAGAAGTCAGCCGCTTTCGATGCAACATCCGCCAGATCAACTGACTTGGATGAAATCTTTCCGAGGACGGTCGTCAGCCAGTTATCATCGGCCTCTGTCAACTCGTATTGGAAGTTGCCTTCATACAGCATGGGGATTTCGGTGGCTTCGATGAGCACCGCACCATGCATAAAGGATTCATCAATCGGGTTCTCTCGATCCTTGGTGTATTTTCGACGCTGCAGCAATCGCATCAGGAAGTTGATGGTCTTGGGCTCTGCTCGACGGACCATACGGATTTTGAATGAACGCCATGCACGCTTGATCAGGTCATAGACCGGAACAACACCGGCCTTCACTGGGTCATAAGACATGCCCACACCGTTTGGGTGATCCTTTGGAGGGATACGCCCAAGATCACGGGTGCAGTACATCAGGCGATATCTGCCATTCTCGACCTTCCGAAATGACACAAGCACCGTCTGGTTTGCAAGCAGCTCGGTTAGCTCATTGCGGGTGAATGCTTCAACAACAAACTCGGCGCCATCTTCGTCTTCGAGAATGAGCATATTTTGATTAGACATC
>Ga0129324_10001816_pt1 | contig 13469 bp, 16 predicted proteins | sample CPBDNA_7_FD_96879 | JGI IMG/M metagenome (GOLD analysis project Ga0129324, IMG submission 96879) | Freshwater to marine salinity gradient microbial communities from Chesapeake Bay, USA - CPBay_Spr_15_0.2_DNA | ecosystem: Environmental > Aquatic > Marine > Coastal | place: USA: Chesapeake Bay... | reverse complement strand
TATAATTTAAAAGAAAAATAATATGGTACAGATTAACGTAGGGGTAACTGCAAACGACAACACGGGGGATACAATTAGAGCAGCATTCCAAAAAGTAAATGCAAATATATTAGAAACGGCTCCATTAGCTAACCCAAATTTTACAGGCACTGTTTCAGGTGTAACAAAAGCAATGGTTGGATTAGGAAATGCAGATAATACAACGGATTTATTAAAGCCAATTTCTACAGCTACTCAAACAGCATTGAATTTAAAAGCAAATAAAGCCGACTTAGATTTGACTATAAGCACTTCAAATGATTCTTATTTTAACGGGGTTAGAGTGGGGGCATTTCAGGGAGATAGTGTTATTTTAGGAAAAGAATTATTTGTATTTAACACCACTGGAAGTCATAATGTAGCTTTAGGAAACAAAGTAATGTATAATAATCAAACTGGTTCTGATAACACTTCTACTGGACTAAATTCAATGTACGGAAACTTTTCAGGAAATGTTAATTCGGCATACGGAAGTTCTTCAATGTATGGTAATACATCAGGGAATAATAATTCAGCATTTGGTGCGGGTTCTATGTATAATAACCAAACAGGAAGTTTTAATTCAGCTTATGGAAGTGGTTCAATGTATGGTAATACATCAGGGAATAATAATACATCAGTTGGTTATTTGTCAATGACTTTAAACACAATTTATAATAATTGTTCTACTTTAGGATTTACCGCAGAAGTAAGCGGAGAAAATCAAATTCAATTAGGTAATGCTTCAACAACTACATACGTATTCGGAACAGTTCAGAACCGTTCAGATTTAAGAGATAAAGCTGATGTTCAGGATACTGTTTTAGGTTTAGATTTCATTTCTAAATTAAGACCAGTTGATTATCGCTGGGATATGCGTGAAAGTTATAAATCAGAGTTACCTATTCAAGGCGAACTATCAGACGAAGATTTTAAAGTAGAAATGAATGCTTGGCTAATTGATAATAAATTATCAAACTTAAAACAAAACGGAACTAAAAAAAGAAATAGATTTCATCACGGTTTTATAGCTCAAGAAATTAGAGATTTAGGAATTGATTTTGGAGGTTTTCAAGACCACTCTAAAAACGGTGGAGAAGATGTTTTATCAATTGGTTATGATGAATTTATTGCGCCAATGATTAAAGCAATTCAAGAATTAAAAGCAGAAATAGAAATATTAAAAGCAAAATAAATGGCTAAGGTAATATTTGCAAGAAGTCCTTTTATCGTAGAAATTAAAGAATTAAACCAAGCATCCACTCGAGTAGTCTTAGAAGTCTATTCGAGTGCGGGTGTATTGCAAAACACTTATACATTCTCAAAAAACATACCTTCATTAGTTGATTACGGAACTTATTATAACATAAGTAATTTTGTATTAGAATATCTTTCAAGTGTAAAGCCTGACTATACGACAAATACAGAGAGTACAAGTCTATACTGTTCCGCAATAGTTAAAAGATATAAAACAGTTGCAAGTGTTGAATCGTTAATTGATACTAATACTTATTTATGCGTTAATGGATTTACTGAGTATAGTAATGGAATGAACTCTTACTTGGATGTTGACGCTATTCCTTTGACTTCTGATATACTTTTAAACGCTTCTAATAAGACAATTTACGGTTATAGTCCTATTACTCAGATAATAAATTATAGTCAGTTTATAGACCAATTTTATACAGTTGATAACACACTTATAAAGGTAGATTCTACGCTTATAAATATCAATTCATTAAATGCAAATAAAGTATTAACTGCATTAGGTTCTTATATAGATGTATTTTTGCAAAAAGTAAACACAAATGTTTATACGGTTAAATATACTGATGGGAATAATACTAATGTTATCGATATAACTCCAATAAATACAAACCCAATTACTAAAAAGATATTCTTACAATCTCCATATTGGAATAGTATATTTCCTTATACAGTTGGACTATATAGAAACGATACTTTGCTTTGGTCAAGGGTTATCGATGCGGACGAGGAATGTAAATACACTCCAAGTCTATGCTCTTTTATATCTAAAAGTGGAGGTTGGGAAAATGTTTATTTTATGAAAGCAAAAGAAACAAGTAGTACGATGGAAAATACTACTTATAAATTAATGCAAGGTTATAATTATAATGTTTATGAAGGTCAAAAGAAATCATTCAACACAAATGGTAACGATTTTATTAAATTAAACACGGGATTTGTTGATGAATCAATGAATATTATTTTAAAAGATTTGTTGTTTAGTGAAACTATTTTATTAGATGACAAACCAGTCTTAATAAAAAATAAAGCAATTACTTATAAAAATACACTAAAAGAAAAATTGATTAATTACGAAATAGAGTTCGAGTATGCTTTTGATTATTTAAACAATATAGTATGATAGTAGTTGGAATATATATAAAAGATAGTTCAGGAAATTACAATAGTGTTGAGTTATTTGCAGATGAAAAAATATCTGTTAATAGTTCAATCCAAAACATTAATGATATATCTAAAACGTTCACGGATTTTAGTCAAACTTTTACAATACCAGCATCAAAGCAAAATAATAAAATATTTAAACATTGGTACGAAAACTCAAATGATAACGGATTTAGTACATTAATCAAAGCAGATGCTTATATTGAATTAGATACAATACCTTTTAGAACGGGTAAGATACAATTAGAAGGATGCAATGTAAAAAACGGTAAGCCACAAGATTATTCTATTACTTTTATTGGTGCTTTGGGTAACTTAAAAGATACATTTAACGGTTTATTATTGAAAGATTTAAACACGGGCGATTATGATTTTAGTTATAGTGGTTCAACAGTTCGCTCAAGGGTTACAACTCAATCAACAGATCATATTAAATATCCGTTAATTAGTTCATTAAGGAAATGGTATTATTCAGGTGTCGCTGGTGCTGATAATATTTCAACTTTGGTGGGAACTATTAATCATACTGAATTATTCCCAGCGATAAGATTGAGAAAGGTTTTAAATTTAATACAAACTAAATTTGGGATTACTTTTCAAGGAGCGTTTATAGATTCAGATTCTAAATTCTTAAACGCTTTTTTATTGTTAAAAAATGCTGAAGTTTTTAAAATTATTTATAAAGCAATTTATATAAATTATCAAACTAAATCAGGTGCTGCTAATAATATTGATTTTAATTTAGCTACTGATGAAATGACTTTCACCGCAAATCCAACAATACAAAAAAGAACGGTTACAATAAATATAACCAATAATACTGCTAATATTCCATATACTTTATATTGTTACAAGAATGATATAATCGCAACGTCTGTTAAATTAGTTTCTATTGTAGGTAGTCAAAATACATTATTGTTTCAAAAGGATGGAGGGGATGAAGATTTGTCTAAATATACTTTTAGAATATCTTATGAAGGTATTTCGAGTTTTACAAGTAATGCAATTTTAGAAACAACTCAGACTGGAATAGGAGCTACTTCAATGACTATAACACAATCATTGTCGCAAATGCCGTCCGCTACAATTAACGTATCTTCTTATATGCCTGAATTAAAGATTGAAGATTTCTTCGGTGGTATTTTAAAGATGTTTAATTTGACGTGTTACTCTACTACTGACGGAGTTTATAATTTAGAACAAATAGAAAGTTATTATACAAGCGGAACAATTAGAGATGTTACAAAGTATATAAAATCAGATAACATAAATCTAAATAGAAGTAAAACATATAGTAAAATAAACTTTCAATATGAGAAAAGTGAAAATTTATTATCAACTGCTTTTTTATCTAACAATAGAATCGAATATGGCAATCTTTTATTAGATATAGATTCAGATGGCTCGACTTATGATGTAAAATTACCGTTTGAAAATCCATTATTTGGTGGATTAACTACAAATTTAAGCGTTGGATTCTTAATAAAAACAGACTATAACGCATACGTTCCAAAAGCTATAATATTATATGACTATGGAGTACAACAAACAGTACCACAATATTATTTTAATAGTCAAGCAGCTACAACTTACAATGCGTTTGGTAGTGAAACTTTAATAAGCGGGGTTACTTATTCATTGAATTTTGGACAAGAACAAAGCCCTATGACAAATTTACCAGTTCCAAATAGTTTATATAGCGAATATTATCAGGCTTATTTAACTAATATATTTGATTTTAAAGCAAGATTAATAAAAGTAAGCGCAATATTACCAATATCATTATTAACCTCTTTAAAGCTAAACGATAGGCTTGTAATACGTGATAAAAGATATTTAATTAATACAATGACTACGGATTTAACAAGTGGTGAGGTTCAATTTGAATTATTAACGGATAACAGAATATTATGATAAAACACATATTAGATTTATTAGCATTAGATGAATTTTACGGACAAAGCGAGTTAATAGAAATAGCAAAAGGAAAATATCAAAGACCTACAACTTTTAAACAAGGATTTAACCAAATCAAAAGAGAATTAAAATGGCTGAAAAGAAAATAATAGATTTAGAAGTTAAATCAAATATAAATGATATTGGAAACTCAGTTGGTAGTTTAAAATCTCAATTAAGAAACGCTCAAGCTGAGGTCGCTGCATTATCTGACAAATTTGGAGATACTTCAAAAGAAGCTATTGCTGCTGCAAGGAATGCTGCTATATTAAAAGACAAAATAGGGGATGCAAAATCCTTAACTGATGCATTTAATCCTGATGCAAAATTTAGAGCATTAAGCGGAACTTTAACGGGTGTAGCTGGTGGATTTTCTGCTGTAACGGGTGTAATGGGTGCGCTTGGTTCAGAAAGTAAAGACGTTGAAAAAGCTATCTTAAAGGTTCAATCTGCAATGGCAATTGCAAGCGGATTACAAGCGGTTGGAGAAAGTGTCGACCAATTTAAACAATTAGGTGCGGTATTGAAAAATACAACAGTTGTACAAAGAGCATTAACGGTGGCAACAACTACTTATAACTATGTAAATGCAGCAACAACGGTAGGATTGAAATTATTAAGAGGTGCTTTAATAGCAACTGGAGTGGGTGCTTTTGCGGTTTTACTGGGCGTTGTAATTGCTAATTTTTCGGAAATTAAAGCCACTATATTAAGAGTAGTTCCAGTATTAGGAAAAGTAGGGGACGGAATTATGTACGTGGTTCACGCTATAACTGATTTTATAGGGGCAACTTCAGAATCAGAAAGAGCAGTTGATAAACTATCAAAAGCAGCTGCAAAATCATTAAAAAATAATGAACAATATTTAAAAGAACACGGTTCACAATTAGACGAATATACTAAACAAAAAATAAACGCTAAAAACGAGTATTATAAATTAGTTGAGGAAGATGGAAAAAACCAAAAAGCGTATGCTGAGGAATTAAATAGAAAATTAAAAAATATAGATAACGAAAGGTTAAAATCTAAAAAAGAAACTAAAAAAGAGGAAGTAAAAGTTGTTAAAGAGGTTAATAAAGAAATTGACGCTGAGGAACAAAAAAGACTAAACGACAATTTAGAGTCTGCAAAAACCGCAATGGCTATTTTAGACGAATTAGCTAAATCGAAAGAAACTCCAGCTCAAAAAGAATTAAGAGAATACCAAGAAAAGAAAGCGGTTTTAGAAGCAAATAATTTAGACACTACAGAATTAACAAATGCTTTTTTAATAAAACAAGCGGATGATGAATATGCTATTCACGAAGAAACTTTAGCAAAGAAAAAAGAACAAGCTAACAAAGAAATAGAAATTGATAAAGCTGTTTACGATGCAAAAAAATCTATTCAAGATGGAACTTTTAATAATATTTCTGCTGGTATTGGATTACTAAAAGGATTATTTGAAAAAAATAAAGGGGTTCAAAAAGCGTTATTGATTGCTGAAAGCGCTGCTGGTATTGCTAAAATCGTTATTAATACACAAGCTGCAAATGCTGCTGCTAAATTAAAATATGCTTTGTTGCCTGGTGGTATTGCTTTGGCTGCTGCTGAATCAACTATGAATAATGTAAGTGCTGGTATTGGAATAGCTACTAATATAGCTGCAACTGCAAAAGGATTATCTGCCTTAGGAGGTGGCTCAACTGTAAGTGTTGGTACTGGTTCAAGTGGTGGAGGTTCTGCACCCGCACCACCATCATTTAATGTTGTTGGAGCAAGCCCAACGAATCAATTAGCACAAACGATAGGTAACAAAGAACAACAACCTATTAAGGCTTATGTAGTTAGTTCAGATGTTTCAACTGCTCAGAGTTTAGATAGGAATATTATTTCGAGTGCCTCAATAGGATAAACAAAAATTAACAAAATTTATTTTAAAAATATGATAAATGGATTTGTATATAAGTGGACTAACATAGAAAATAATATGACTTACATTGGCTCTCACAAAGGAGAAGTTAATGATGGTTATATTGGTAGCGGAATTTATTTTAAAAGAGCATATAATAAAAATCCAACTTCATTTAAAAGAGAAATTTTATATAATGGATATGATTATTTAGAGCTTGAAGAATTTATATTAAAAACTTTAGACGCTATGAATGATAAAAAAATGTATAATTTAAAAAATGATGCGGTTGGTGGATGGGAACACATATATAGTAATATTGAATTAGTTAATAAAAAAAATAGAAGAATTTCAGAATCAAAAAAAGGTAAAGTATTTAAACATTTAGAATACGATAAAAATGGGGTTAATAATCCTATGTTTAATAAAAAGCATACCGAAGAATCTAAAATTAAAATGTCAAATTCAAGATTAGGAAAATGTTATTTTTCTAAAAAAATAATAGAAAGAACAGAAAATAAAATATTCGATTCAATTACAGATTGTGCTAAATATCATAATATTAATCAATCTACAATGAGTGTTTTAATAAGAAATAAAATGATAAATAGAGGGAATTGTAAAAATAAAATATTTGATTATGTTTAGAATAGTAGAATTAGTTATAGACGAAAAAGAAAAATTAGCAGGAATAGATGCGGTTTCAATTGTTGAATTTCCAGCCATAGAATCGAATTTCATTGCGTTAAGCGAACACTTAGAACTTGCTAAAGTTGACGACGAAAAAAAAATATTGATGGGCGCTGCATTAATCCCAAACAAAAATATTTATCGTAAAAACGGAAAAGACGAATATTATATTTTCTTTTCAGACGAAACGGTTAGAAAAGCAAGTGAATTATTTTTAATAAATTCAAACCAAAATAATGCAACGTTAGAACACGAAAAAAAACTAACTGATTTATCAATAGTTGAAAGTTGGATTGTTGAAGATACTGATATGGATAAGTCAAAAAAGTATGGTTTGAATGTTCCAATAGGTACTTGGATGGTTTCTATGAAAGTTAATAATGATGTTATTTGGAATGATTTTGTAAAGACTGGAAAAGTTAAAGGCTTTTCGATTGAAGGAATTTTTGCTGACAAATTAGAAATGAGTTTACAAGTTGAAAAAGATAATGAACTAATAGAAAAAATTAAATCAATTATATTAAAAAATGGGAAATAAAACAAGTTCGCCAAAGGGCGGTAAAAGAGGATGTTTGTGTAAAGACGGCACTTACAGTTCGGAATGTTGTCAAGGAGAATTATCAGAGCAAGGTATTGGAAGTTTAATACAACACTCAATTTCGGAGGTTAATAACACAAACGAACCAAGAACAATTAATTCAACAAACGGTTAAAAATATAACAAATAGTTATATAAATAATTATAATAAAAAATATATAATATATGAACGTATTAAACGAAATCAAAACTCTTTTGGGAATGGAGGTTAAACTCGCTCAAATGAAACTTAAAGATGGGGTTACGGTAATCGAAGCAGAATTATTTGAACCTGAACAGCCAGTCTTTATTGTAAACGGCGAAGAAAAAATTCCCGTGCCAGTTGGGGAATATGAACTTGAAGACGGAATGCTTTTAGTCGTATTAGTTGAGGGTGTAATTGCTGAAATTAAAGAATCAGTAATTGAAGAAGAAGCCCCTGAAGTTGAAGTAGAAATTGAAGCGCAAACTGAAACTCCTACTACTCCAAAAAGAATTGTAGAATCAGTTTCAAAAGAAATGTTTTTTGCTGAAATTGAAAAATTAAGAGCCGAAATTGTTGAGTTAAAATCAATGAAAGAAGTTGTTAAAGAAGAACTTAGTGCAGTTGTCGAACCATTAACACACTCGCCTGAAGTTAAAATTGAAACTAAATTAAACAGAATTTCACCTAACCGCCAAGTAACTACTCAAGATAGAGTTATGGCAAAACTTTTTAATAAATAAATTATGGCTACTACTACATCAATCAGTACTACTTATGCTGGAGAATTTGCTGGAAAATACATTTCGGCTGCATTACTTTCAGGTTCAACTATCGCAAATGGAGGAATCGAAGTTATGCCAAATATTAAATACAAGCAAGTAATCAATAAAATGGCAACTGACGCTATTATTGCAGACGCTACTTGTGATTTTACCGCTACTTCAACTGTAACTCTTACAGAAAAGATTTTACAACCTGAGGAATATCAAGTGAATTTGGAACTTTGCAAAAAAACGTTTCATTCAACTTGGCAATCTGTTGAAATGGGATATAGCGCATTCGATGCTTTGCCTACAAGTTTTGCTGACTATCTTTTAGCTCACGTTTCTGCTAAAGTAGCTGAGAAAACAGAAAACAACATTTGGAAAGGTGTTACTGCAAACGCTGGAGAATTTAATGGTTTTGCTACTTTGTTATCTTTGGATGCTGGCTTACCAGCTGCTCAAGAAATTGCTGGTACAACTGTTACCGCTGCAAATGTTATTGCTCAAATGGGATTAGTTGTTGACCAAATTCCAGCTTCACTTTACGGAAAAGAAGATTTGTATCTTTATGTTTCTCAAAATGTAGCACGTGCTTATGTTAGAGCTTTGGGTGGTTTTGGTGCAAGTGGATTAGGTTCTAACGGTACAAACGCACAAGGTACACAATGGTACAATAACGGTTCACTTTCTTTTGACGGTGTAAAAATCTTTGTTGCAAATGGACTTGCTGCTAATACAATGGTAGCTGCTGAAAAATCAAACTTGTTTTTCGGAACTGGACTTTTAGCTGACTCTAATGAAGTGAAAGTCATTGACTTAGCAGACATCGACGGAAGTGAAAATGTAAGAATTGTAATGCGTTTTACCGCTGGTGTTCAATACGGAATCGTTTCTGATATTGTTACTTACGGAATTGTGAACGCTGCTAATTAGTAATTGGTAGCATATTAAATTAGGGGGTTTAAAAGCCCCTTTTTTATTAATCTTTAAAATATAAAAATATGGCTTGTGATATAGGTTCAGGAATGGCTATTCAATGTAAGGACAGCGTAGGAGGATTAAAAGCGGTTTACTTCGTCAATTGGGGTGATGCAACAACGGTTACTTATTCGGCTACGGCTGGGCAAGAAGATGTAATTACAGCATTAGGAGGTACTCCTATTGGTTATAAATATGAATTAAAAGGTACGAGTTCATTCGAGCAAACGGTTACAAGTTCAAGGGATTCAGGAACTACATTTGTAGATCAAAAATTATCTTTGGATATTAAAAAATTAACAATTGACGGTCATAAAAGTTTGAAACTATTAAGTTACGGACGTCCTCAAATTATTGTAGAAGATAATAATGGAAACTATTTTATGGCTGGTTTGACTAAAGGGATGGATTTGACTACTGCTTCAGTTTCAACGGGTGCAGCAATGGGCGACGCTTCTTCTTATAAAATGGAATTTCAGGGAATGGAAAAAATAGCGGCTAATTTTATTCAGGCTCCATTATCAGGAATACTTGCTTCAATTGTAGAAGGAGTTTAATTTTTTTTATTTGTTTTTTTTAAAAGGTGTACTTTAATTAGTATGCCTTTTTTTATGGATTATAATTTTTCAATTTCTTTTTTTACTTCTTCTAAATAACTACTTTTTTGTCCTTCATTAGTTCCTTGAATTTTCCAAAGTGAATCCATTATTAATTGCATTTCGTCGGCTGCTATTAATGCACATTGTTTAGCTACCATTATTTTTGTGCTTGGCGCTCCTACTAAATCATAGTCTATATCATAATGAAATTTATCTACTAATTCTATTGCTTTTTGTTTAGGTGTTTTCATAGTTTTTTTTACAAATATATAAAACATTTTATTTAAAACAATTACGTATTTAAATTATTATTATAAAAAAATATTATGATAATCTTAAAACAACAAATAGAAGCGCAAACATTTAGTTTTATTCCACGAGAATTAAATGCTACTACTATCGTTTTAAGAAATGAAACAACTGGAAAAGAAACAAGTATTGAAACTGAGTTTTACCTATCAGATTATTATTTAACAACTACTTCAGTTTTTGATTTAAAAGAAAATACTTTTTACAATTTGACAATTAAAAATAATAACGATATAGTTTATTTAGATAAAATCTTTTGTACAAATCAAAGTTTAGAATCATATACAGTTAATAAAAATCAATACGTTTCGAACGTTACGGACAACGAATTTAAAATTTATGAGTAATATATCAATTGTTAATTTAAGTGCTTATACAAGCCCGCAAATTCAAGAAAATAAAAGGAATAACTATATCGAATACGGTGCTGACAATAACTATTTTCAGTACTTAATTGATAGGTTTTTATATTCGGCTACTAATGGAGCTATAATTACGGGTGTTTCTAATATGATTTATGGCAAAGGATTAGATGCTTTGGATTCCAATAGAAAACCAAATGAGTACGCCCAAATGAAATCTATCGTTAAAGATTCTGACTTAAAGAAAATAGCTTTAGAAAGAAAATTACTTGGAATGGCTGCAATGCAAGTGGTAATGGAAAAAAAGCAAGTTAAGCAAATACTTCATTTTCCAATGCATACTTTAAGAGCTGAAAAATGCAATGATAAAGGACAAATAGAGAATTGGTTTTACCACCCTGATTGGACTAAAAAGAAACCAAGCGACGTGTTAAAAAAAATACCAGCTTTTGGTTTTGGTAATGGTAATGAAGTTGAGTTATACATACTACATCCTTATATTAGTGGGTTTGATTATTACAGTCCAATAGATTATTCAGGCTCTTTGCCTTATGCGTTATTAGAAGAAACGATAGCGGACTATCAAATTAACGATTGCCAAAACGGATTCTCGGGAACGAAAATAATCAATTTCAACAATGGCGTTGGAACGGAGGAGATGCGAGAAAAAACAAAAAGAGAGGTATTAGGAAAATTAACTGGGGCAAAAGGAGAAAAAGTAATTATTGCTTTTAACGCAAATGCTGATTCACGTACAACTGTTGAAGATTTACCGTTGACGGATGCACCAGCACATTATGAATATTTGAGTAAAGAATGCTTTGATAAATTAATTGTAGGGCACAGGGTTACTTCGCCAATGCTTTTAGGAATTAGAACTGGGGATGGTGGATTAGGTAACAATGCAGATGAAATTAAGACTGCTACTTTGTTAATGGATAATATTGTTATTAAACCATATCAATTAGAAATCATTGATGCATTAGATGAAATTTTAGCAATTAATAAAATATCTTTAAAATTATACTTCAAAACTATCCAGCCGTTAGAATTTGTAGATACTGAAGGAATGAATACAGAAACAAAAGAGGAAGAAACGGGTGTTAAAATGAGTTCACATTTAGATACAATAGACTTGGATTCTTTCGGCGAAGAAATTGATTTAAACGAATGGGAATTAGTAGATAGTAGAAAAGTAGATTATGACACGGAATTAGAATTAGATGCTGAATTAGAGCTATTAAATAACCCTAAAAAGTCTATTTTATCTAAGGTTTATAACTTTGTTAGTACTGGAACTGCAAGACCTAAAAGCAACTCAGAACAAGATTCTGAAAAATATATTACAAGATATAAATATAGCGGTAATCCAACACCTGAAAGAGATTTTTGTAAAAAAATGATTAATGCAAAAAAACTTTATAGAAAAGAAGATATTATTGCAATGGGTGAAATGCCAGTAAACAAAGGTTTTGGTTTAGATGGAGCGGATACCTACTCAATTTGGTTATGGAAGGGTGGAGGTTTATTAAGTGAAACTTTTCCAAACGGAACTTGTAAACATTTTTGGACACGTGAAATGTATAGAAAAATAGGTAGTGGTAAAAATACAGCAGCACAACCTTCAACTCCTTCAGATGTTAGAAAAAACGGAGAAATAGCACCAACAAATGATAGTAGAGTTTATCAGGCTCCACACGATATGAAATAATTTTTAATATGGCAACAGCTCTTTTTATAACAACAAATGATATAGTAAAATTTACTAATCTAAATGGTAATTTAGACCCTGATATTTATACACAATATATCTATCAAGCTCAACAATTACACATTCAAAACTTTTTAGGTACTAAATTATACGACAAAATTAATGATGGTATTGTAGCTGGAACATTAGCAAGTCCATATACGACTCTTTTAAGCAAGTATATTAAACCAATGGTTATACATTGGGCTATGGTAGAATTTTTACCTTATGCAGCTTATAAAGTATCAAACAAAGGAGTGTTTAAACATAATTCAGAAAACAGTACAACAGTTGAAAAGAACGAAATAGACTTCTTAATTGAAAAAGAAAGAGACGTAGCTCAATCTTATACAAATAGGTTTATCGATTATATGTGTTTCAATCAAAATTTATTCCCTGAGTATAATCTAAATTCAAATGCAGACGTATATCCTGATAAAGATAGTTCTTTTGCTGGCTGGGTAATTTAATAATAAAACTATGACTTTAAAAGAAACTTACAAGCCAAAAGAAAGTAACATTAAAAAGTTACAAATATTTTTAAATAAACTAAATAAAGACAAATAATGGCTTTAGATTTTACACATATAAAAGGAGATACATTTGAGGCGGTTAACTTTGAAATGTTAATTAATACTTTGCCGATTAACTTAACAACTTGTATTTTAAGAATGCAATTGAGAAAAGAATATGGAGGTGTAATTATCAAATCATTTACAACTGTTGCGAGCGCTGGTTTAACTATTACGAATGGTGCTTTAGGTTTATTTAAAATTAACAAACAGATTATTGATTTACCAACTTTTAGTTATCTATATGATATAGAATTAGATTATCAAAATGGAGATGTTAAAACATATATAAGTGGAAATTTCACAATTACTAATGATGTAACAAGATAACAATGGCAAATGATATAATTGATATTACGGTTGGAACTACAACTGACAATATAGAAATTACTGTAAATCCTAATTTAACAACTATTAATGTTATAAAATTAACTGGAAATATTTCTCCAGTTACTTCAGTTAATGGGCAAACAGGAGATGTAGTTTTAACTATACCTTCATCGACAAGTTTTATTCCTTATACGGGTGCTATTTCAGATGTAAACTTAGGCGAGTTTGGTTTGCAAACAGGAAACATTGAGTTTGAT
>Ga0129324_10001815_pt1 | contig 13472 bp, 5 predicted proteins | sample CPBDNA_7_FD_96879 | JGI IMG/M metagenome (GOLD analysis project Ga0129324, IMG submission 96879) | Freshwater to marine salinity gradient microbial communities from Chesapeake Bay, USA - CPBay_Spr_15_0.2_DNA | ecosystem: Environmental > Aquatic > Marine > Coastal | place: USA: Chesapeake Bay... | reverse complement strand
AGAAACCCATGAGTTATAAGAAGGGCGGCATGGTGTTTAAGCCCTGTGCCAACTGCCCCACCCCAGCGAAGTGTAAATCCGCCGGGAAGTGCCTGAAGAAGGGTGCAAAGAAGAAGTAAGATGGCGGGACTTAAACTCCAGAAATTTACCGGGAAGGCACCGCGCATAGCGCCGGAGCTACTCCCTGACACAGCGGCGCAGACGGCGACGAACGTGAAGTTGTACTCTGGGGACTTACTGCCGTACCCCAAGCCCGTGGTCATCGGTAACCACGGGCTTGTGGGTATTGAGCCTAAGACATTATACGCGTTGCGCAACCCAGAGGGGGAGACCCCGACGTGGCTCGCGTGGAGTAGTGATGTTGACATCATCACCCCCGCAGGTTCGGAGAGCACGGATGAACAGCGGTTCTACTACACTGGCGACGGTGTACCGAAGGTTTCGACTTACGACCTCGCCACGTCTGCACCGGCCTCTGGTCCGGCGGACTACTATGAGCTGGGGCTACCACTCCCTGAGTTGCAGGCAGTGGCGACCGACACTCCGTTTGATACAAGGGTTGTATCGACCTTCGCCCGCGACGCAGCGGGTGTTGTGACGCTGACCGCAGGGGGTGACCTGCAGGCTATCAGCACGGTAACTCAGGCTGATCCGGCCGCTATTACTTGCGCTGAGCATGGGTTTATCACCGGTGATGAGGTTATCATATCTGGCGTCGAAGGTATGTCAGAACTCAACGGCAACCGCTACACAGTCACGGTAACAGGCGCTGACACGTTCACGCTCGATGATACTGACAGTACGGCGTATAACGCCTACGTCTCTGGCGGCTCAGCTGCCTCGACCGCTGGCGAGCACGGCCTCAAGGATGGTGCGTTTGTTACTGTCACCGGGTTCGCCTCGCGCGAGGGTACGTACAGCCAGACCGACAACACTGTCACGGTTACGCTGGATGGCCACGGTCTATCGACGGGGGCACAAGTGTTTTTGCGGGTTATATCTGGCACCGCTGCGACCAACAACTATACAGTTAGCGCCACGCCGGACTTCAATACATTCGAGGTGCGGTCCACGGTGGCACTCACCACCAGCGGTGACATCGAGCTCGATCTACGCAGTTTCAATGCGACTTCTGTGGAGATCACGGCAGTTAATGCCACCGCACTGACGTACTTCAGCCCGGGGTTCCAGATCGCACAGACTGAGACCAGCGACGCTAAGTTTGATTTGGCTGGGGCGACACAGGCTCGGACGTACGTATATACGTGGTACACCCCGTGGGAGGAGGAGTCGATCGGCTCTGACCCCAGCGATGCTGTGTATGTGAAAGAGGGTCAGCTCGTCACAATCAGCGACCTACCGTCTGCACCGCCAGATGGTAAGAACTTCGTGCGTGGCATCCGCCTATACCGCACCGTGTCGACGACAAGCGACTCAGGGTTCCTGCGTGTTGCCACCCTTTGGTTCCCTGTCCCGGTGCTAACTGTGGATGGGCAAACGGTCACGACATCCGAACCGCATAACCTATCAGTAGGGCAGCGGTTCAAGATTAGTGGGGGCGTCACAGATGCAGAGGTCGAGGAGATCGAAGACCCATACACGTTCACGTTTACGGGTGGTACTGGCTCCGGCGGTACCGGCGGGACTCTACGCCACGATATTGCTGAAGACCCAGATGACGAGTCTGCGCGGTACTGGGCCGACCCGTCTTACGACCTCGTCGATGACTACTCATTGGCGGGGCTAGGTAACGTCCTTGACACTGATGACTACGATGCGCCGCCAGAAGGACTGCGTGGCCTGTCGCTCTTCAATAACAATATAATGGTAGGTTTCGTCGGTAACGAAGTATTCTTCTCTGTACCGGGGGAGTATCACGCGTGGCCCGATGCATATAAGAAGGCGATGCCCCACACCATCGTTGGGCTTGCTGCACTCTCTGGTAACTTGCTGGTGCTGACCGAGTCATACCCGTACATCCTATCCGGTAACGATCCGGCTATCTTGTCTCTGGCCCGCATCGACGCGAACTACCCCTGCCTCAACAAGAGCAGCATATCCACGATGAACTACGGTCTTGTATATGCGACACATGACGGGCTCGTTGTGTACTCAGCTACCGCTGGCCCGCAGCTGATGACGCGTGAGCTGTACTCCAGTGATGCGTGGAACGAAGACCTTGACCCTGACACTGTGGTCGCCGCTGCATCATACAAAGATACGTACCTCGCTTGGCACGCCGCTGGCGGGTTGAGCTTTGAGCGTAGCGGGCAGGCAGGTACATTCGTTGACCTTGTCGCTGACAACCAGCCAACTGCAATCTGGTATGACTCGTTGACCAACAAGCTATACTACACGACCGGTACAGCTGGCGACATCTACGAGTGGGATAACCCCGCGCAGCGTAACCAGTCCTTCACGTGGAGGTCTAAGGTATTCCAGCTCGACAGCCCGCTGAACCTCGGGGCCGCACAGGTTATCGCAGCATACGAGACACCCTCGACCGTATGGGGTGAGACTAGTACCAAGTGGGGTGAGACCGCAGCGCGCTGGGACACTAGCGGGGGTGTAACTTTCCGCCTATACACTGAGGGTACGCTAGTCATGGAGCATGTGCTCGCCAGCGATGACATGTTCAGGTTGCCCGTGGGCTACAAATCAGATACTTTCGAGGTAGAGATCGAGGCTTCTGTGCGCGTCAAAACTGTACGCCTTGCAGAAACCCCACTGGGGCTTAGGAAGGTCTAATGGCAAACCCGAGGTTCACAGCAATACCGGCGCTCCCGCAATCGGGGGTAGATGAGTGGCAGCTTAGGGTGCTGTCCGCGATCAAAGAGAACGTGGAGTTACTCACCGGTACCCGCGGGGAGGAAGACCGGAATAGCGTAGCGCTAGTGCGCTCCCGCTTAAACGTATCCCCACCGGCAGCCCAGACCATGACGCAGGTCAGCGCACAGGGCTCCGGTGTTACTGTTAGTGGGGTGAATATCCCCACACTAGACGATTACGGACGTTTACTGTCCGACACACAACGCCTAGCGAACGACGTCGCAGCCCTGCGGGCTACCGTCGAGGCGCTAGTTAATCAGCTGAGGGCCTAGCATGGCAGATAACGATACATCCGGTGGTTTCTTCGGGGGCTATAGTGGTCTCGGAGATATGGTTGACGGCGGGGGCCCCGGCCAGAGTGGCGATACGTTCGGCGGCGCCCTCGGTGGTATGTCCAATGCAGCCGGTGCATCACCGATGGGCTCTGGCAGGAGTGCTACTGGTATCGCTGGTGGGCTCACGAGCTTCGGCGATTTCTTCGGCGGGGCAGTCAAGTCCGGGGGAGGTGTTAGTCCAGCCAGCGTACGCGATGGTGCAGGCTCGTACGGCGCAGATGTTTACGGTGGTGGTGAGGATGGCGGCGGTAGCGTTTTCATGGCCCCCGCGCAGACTACCATGGAGCCTGCGCAAGCCGCACCCCCTCCCGAACTAGTCCAGTGGCTGGCTAACAAGAACACATACGGTGACCTATCCGACTGGGTTGCAGCCTACCCCGCCAGCTCTGGCTCTGCGATGGACTACCTGTCAGGTGACGACGTTAGCGAGTACAACCGCGCGCGGTCCGAGGTCCCCCAGTTTGCTGAGGGTGGTTACGTTGGGCCCGGGGGCCAACCCATCCGCCCGGATGCGCCGCCAGCGGCTGCAGGTGTAGGGGTACGAGGGGGTCCGGGCCAACCGGGCGCCATGGGGTTCGCCCAGATCGAGGCGCAAATCCAGCAGTTCGTCCAGAGCAACCCACAGGCTGTCCAGCAAATTCAGCAGGAGGTACAGGCGGGTCTGATGTCCGGAGAGCTCACCCCCGATGCACTCAACATGTTCGTACAGGTCGCCACCGTGGCACTACAGAACCCAGACATGTGGCCGCAACTCCGGCGCAGCCTGATCCAGCAGGGGTTTATGGACGCAGAAGACATTGCTGAGGACTACGACCAAGGGTTCCTCATCATGCTGTACCTGACCGGTAAGGTTATGGGCGGTGCGCCGCAGGCGCAACAAGCACAGCAGCCACAACAGTCAATGATGTCCGGCGGACAACCGCAGCAACCACCGATGTCGGCCGGACAACCACCGATGATGTCGATGGAGACAGGCGGAGCTCTACCTACAACCAGCCCGAACCCAGATGGGTCGATCCCGATTGATGCGCATGAGGGCGAGTACGTCGTGCCTGCCGATGTCGTCCGCACACTTGGTACCCAGCACTTTGATAACTTGATTACGAAGACACGCACACCGCCGCAGACTAAGGGGCCGCAGACATGAAATTCTTAAAGAAGTTGATCGGTGGCGTAGCTATGATTGCTGCGCCGTTCCTAGCGGCTCCACTTGCTGCCGCTGTCGGTATCTCTGGGACCATCGGTACCGCGCTGGTCGGCGCAGGCGTCGGCGCACTAGGGTCTACACTCGCTGGAGGTGACCCATTGACTGGTGCGCTTCTCGGGGGGTTAGGTGCAGGCATTGGCGCTATGTCCGCAGCACCGGCGATCGGCACTACAGCCGCGGGGGCGGCAGCACCAACAGCCGCAGGGTTAGCAGCACCAGCTGCGACGACAGCTGCGACGACAGGGGCCGCAACTGGTGGGTTGTCCCTCAGCGGTATCGCGGGTCAGATGTTCAGTAACCCAGCGGCCCTATCCCGGCTTGCTATGACAGTGTTCGGCCGCCCGCCGCAGGAGTTGACTGCTATCGAGCAGGAGCGGCTCAAAGAGATTGAACAGATGGCAGCGTCAGATCGTGAGTTGTTCGAGCAGAAACTCTCTCAGTCGCAGCAGATGCTACAGAGTGCGGATCAGCAGGCACCCAACCCTGAGCAAGCCTATGGGCAGGCTCGCCTCGGACTAGAGCGCCGCCTCTCCGGAATGAACCGCGGTCTATCGAGTGGTGAAGCTGCAGCCAACGAGCGTCGCACTGCACTGGCCGGTGCAAAAGCTGGCGCCACAGCTGCTGCTGCCGAGGAAGCCAGTGGTACCCAACGTCAGATGCAACTCCGCCAAGCTGGTCTGAGTGCTCTGCCGACACGTACACCCGAAGGGGCTACAGGCTTGTCGATGGGGATATACGACGACCTCAACAAGCGGCGGCAGTCTTACACCCAAGACTTGGCGCAGTCATTTGGTACTATGTTTGGGGATCGTGACGATCTCGCTTCGGGCCAGCAGCGCGCTGGTCTATCTACTAGCATTGGATAACCCTCATGGCGATCAACACAGTATATGATGATGGTGCCCTCCGCGTCTTAGGGGGGCTCAGTGCGCCGAGCGTAGGCGCAGGCCAAGCCTTCGGCGCTGGTGTCCAGCAGCGCCAAGAGCAACGCAAGTCTGAGCTCGGGATGGATGCCCAGCGGCTGAACATGGATGCTACGCGGCAACAGATGCGTCTCCGAGAGGAGGCCGCTAAGCGGCAAGCTGCTGCAGCTCAACGGCAGGCCGCCGCCGCTGGGCGGGCTCGCGAGCAAGCCCAAACGTTCCGTAATTTCCAGCAGCAATTCGCCCCCGGCGTCAGGCCGATGTTTGGGGGCACCGCAACATCGCCGGTACCGCTCTCCTTTGGCGCTGCGGGTGCAGGTCTGTCAGGTGGCGGCTCTATGCCGTATGTCATTGGCAGCGTCGGCACTGACACGCTTGGTACCGATGCGAGGTTCCCTCTCGGTATTGCTGCCCCACAAGATCAACCTGCAGGGTACGGTGCGGGGCAGGTTGACCCCGGACTAATGCGTGCTGCAGGGTTGGCGCTGCCGGGCGCTGCATCGCCAGTACAGGCTGTGGGTACGCTACCCCCACAGTACCAGAGATCGTTCGCTTACCCTGATGGTTCTATTGGTATCATACCAGACTCTATGCCTGTACGCCCCGGTAACTTTGCAGCACAGGCTGCGCGGTTGGCGCTGCCGGGCGCTGCTCCACAAGATCAACCTGCAGATACGCTTGCGCCCACTGCGCCAGATTACGCAGCACTTAGTCAGCAGCTGGATGCCGCTGCCGCTGCCTCGGGTCTGCCGGTGGGCCCACGTACCGAGTTACTCACCAATCAGATGCCGGGGCCTGCCCCCCTCGGCGTGGACCAGATCACCTCGGTAGACCCGACGGCGTCTGCGGGGATGCAAGACTTGCAGGCTCTTTCGCGCCGCACAGACATCAACAACGCTGCAACTCGTATTGGTAACTCGGTACGTGAGCGCACCTTCGGATTTACGGACTACCTCTCTCAGACTCCGGAAGTGGGTGCGCAGCGGGCCGAAGACCGTGAGCAGGGACAGACCGTCAGCGACTGGTACAGCTCAGGCGAGGCGCAAGGTATATTCCAAGAGAACCAAGAGTTACTCACGGAAGCTGCCCGCGACCCACTGGCGTTCTACCAGCAGTATGCTAAGGGTGCGCCGACCAGTAGGTTGGCGAAGCCAGAGACCGGAACCGCCGGGACCACTGAGGCCGCTGAGGAGACACCTCCAGACGTGACTGCGCCCGTCACAGATATCCAGAAGGGCGAGATCGTCGACGACCCTGTGGCGCAGGTTGCAGCGGATGTGGTGAGCCGCTTCGAGTTCCCTGCGCGGTTTAGGCTCAAGACACTGAATGACCCACCTGCTCTGAACGGTATACTTACAAGCACCGCCGCCCAACGCAACCAGCTGTACGAGCAGTACACCGCTTATGCTAACGCTGGGTTCATGGAGTACGCGAATAAGTTTATCCCGCAGATCGAAGCCCTCGACAAAGCTCTGGACTTTTTGGAAGCAAACCAAGCTCTGAATGACGCCATCGACTATAACGATCCTCGCCGCCTGAGCCAAGTTCTCTCGCAGGCTACTGATCTCGGACCTGTCAATGTGGTCGCGCAGCGTAAAGGTGATGAGGTGGTGTTTACCATCAACACCCCCGGGGGCCAACCTATCCGCCCGGAGTACACTGAGATGTCTCCGGATACGCTGGAGAAGGCGGTTCGCATGTTTGTGGATGCTGACTACCGCGCCCAAATCGCCGCGGGCAACGCAGCTAGGGAGGAGGCGTTCTCTAAGGCACTCGGTAAAGGCCAAGGCGAGAACCTAGCTAAGGCGGAGCAAGCGCTGAGTGACGCCGAGTTGCGGAAACTCGGTATAATACCGCGTGAAGTAGTAAAGCAGGTTGAAGAAGTGGATGAGGATGGCCGGACCGCACTCATAATCACATACACGGACGGTACGGCAGAGCGGGTTGTGCCGTCTACCACGGATGGCATAACAACATACACACGCATCCAGATGCAGTAGGTAGGAGCACCACCATGGCAGACGCAGGTCTGAGTTTCACCAGCCCCCGTATGGAGGCGATGGGTCTTGGCCTGTCATCTGACCCCCGTACACCAGTCGATACGTCCCAGCTTTCTATGGGCACTGCACAGCTGCGTGACAACGCAGCTGACGCAGCCCTTGGGGTTGCCCCGCGCGGGGCGATGACAACGCCTATCTCATTGGAGTCTCTGCCGCCTGCGCCCTCTACCATGCAGCCTGCGCCCCCCACCATGCAGCCTGCTGCCCAGCCGCAAGCTGGGCTTCGCCCGCAGGCGGCACAGAGCAATATCTTCTACAGCCCATCCAGTCGGCGGTTCTCTGTCGGCGGTTTCGAGTTCGGTGCTGAAGAGTATGACAAAGCTATGCAGGCTGTACAGTTCGTAAACCAGCCGGGTGGACCGCAGTCAGACTTAGGTGACTGGACGCCTATCGCGCCGCAGCAGATGCAGCCCTATTACGACAAGATTGCTGAGGGCCGCGGCTTTGTAGGCAACCTCGCTACGGGTGCGCGGACGACAGGTGAGGCCGTCGTCGGTGGCTTAGGGCGCCTCGCCCAGATTGCAGGGTATGACCAGTTGGGTCAGTCATTTGTGGATGCCGGTGAGGCTATCGGCCTTTCACCGGCTGAGGAGGCGCGGTCTGCTGCCATCAGTGAGCGGCAGACGCCTGTGCAGCGCTTCGGCACTGCGGTTGTGCAGGCTATACCCTCGCTCGCGGCCTCTGTCGTACCCGGCCTTGGGGCAGCTGGTCTGGCTGTGCGAGGTGGTGCTGCTGCCGGTGGGCTCGCGGCCCGCGCCGCCGCCGCTGGCGGAGCAGCTACGGCTGTTTTCCCCATGCACACCTACGGCTCGTGGGAAGCGGCGGCGCGCAATCCCAACCTCGACACAGCTGACCCGGAAGTCCAGACTGACATTATTATGACTGCACTGGCGAAGACCGGTGTCGACCTACTCGGGCAAGATTTTGCTGTACGTGGGCTATCCTCCGCTTTGCGGGCTGTCGTCGGCGACAAAGTTAAGAAGAGCTCCCGCCTGAAGCGCGCTCTTGCCGCTGCTAGTGCCGAAGGTACCGCGGAACTCACAACTGAAGTCATCGACCAGATTAAATTCGACGAGGATGCCATCGCGGCCCTCAGCGCTGGCGACTACGAAGCCTTGGCGCTCGTACCACTCTCTAAATACGCCGAACAGAACATTATGTCTTTTGGTGTCGGGGCTGTGCTCGGCGGTGGCCTCGGTGCTATGAGTGGAGGGCCTAGCGCACCAAAGCGTAGTGTTGATAGCGACCAATCTATTGACGGTCTAACCGGTGAGCCAGTGCCACAGCCAATGCAGGGGCCACAGCCAATGCAGGGGCCACAGCCGATGCAGGGGCCACAGCCGATGCAGGGGCCGACGGCTCCCCTGCAGATCACTGGTCCAGAAGAGACCTTGGGCCTGCCGTATTACCCTTTGTCGGACCGCGCGCTCGTGGCACCCACGAGCGGCGGTACAGTTATTCCGCAAGCTCCGATGCGGCTCACCCCCGAGCAGCGCGTTGCACCTCCTCTACAACTCACCCCCGATCAGCGTGTTGCACCTCCTCTACAACTCACCCCCGATCAGCGTGTTGCGCCACCGCTACAGCTTACGCCTGATCAGCGTGTTGCGCCACCGCTACAGCTTACTCCGCAGCAGCAGACAAACATCCAAGAGACTCGCGCAAACGAACGGCAAGCTGGTGTAGAGTCGTGGAACACCGGGCTTGATAGGTTGCAGGCTGTAACGGCTGCCCGTGCGGCGAGGCGGAGGGGGCAGACGCGTACCGACCAAGTCAGAACGGCAGCGGCCAGCGGTGCTAGGCGGGATGTAGAACAGGAGGGACAGTTCGCTCGGGCGTCCGCTGCCCGCGCACTACAAAGGCGTGACAGTATCGCCGCATTGCAGGCGGGCGGGCGGGCCGCAGACGCTAGTCAGGCGGTAGAGGTAGGGTCTAACGCCACGCCCGCTGCGCGGTTGTACTACAATAACCTGATGGCTGCCGAAGAGCGGGTGGCCACTGCAGAGCGTGCCCTTATCCAAGCGCGGTCGTCCGGTAACAGGATGCAACAGCAAGCCGCTGGTGTAGAGCTGAACGCAGCCGTGCAGGCGCGAGATACACTGCGTAACAGACTCGATGACATCGCTCCAGAGGAGCCCAACGCCCGTGGTACAGATCGGGCTGCGACTACACCTGAGCAACGTGTTGCACCACCACTGCAGCTCACCCCCGAACAACGTGTTGCACCACCACTGCAGCTCACCCCCGAACAACGTGTTGCACCACCACTGCAGCTCACTTCTGAACAACGTGTTGCACCTGAGCCTGATCTGCAAGGCACGCCCACGCCTAAGTCTGACGTTGCCTCTGAGACCACCGTCGGGCCCGAAGGCGCACCTATGTACGGCACGAGTAAAGGGAATGCGCCGTTTAAGAGTACGCCGAGCGCACTGTCTCAGCAGACCGTGGCCGCGCGCGCGTCTAAAGACTTGGGCCGTAAGGTCACTGCCAATGAACTGGAGGTTGTACCCGTCGACGGTGGCTTTAAGCTGCGTGTTAGGGAGCCCGACACGACGCCGCCGCCGACGCCGACACCGCCGCCCGCCAGTGACAAGTTGAAGGGAAGTAAAAATGCCGCTCGTAAGCCAAGCGCAGAGACGGGCACTGTACGCCAAAAACCCGAAGGTCGCAGCCAAGCTGGAACTGGAGACGCCGGACTGGCGGCAGCTCCCGGAGAAAGTACCGGCGAAACCGAAGGGGCGGCTGAGGCCGGGGGTGAAACCACGGGGGAAACAGAAGCCGAAACGGATCGAGTAGTCGAGCCCGAGGTTGAGCCCGAGGTTGAGCCCGAGGTTGAGCCCGAGGTTGAGCCCAAGCCCAAGCGCATGACCGTGAAGGAGCAGAAGGCGCTGCAGCGCAAACTGACGGCGCAGCAGGCTACGCAGGTCAGGGGTAAACAAGCTACCGAAGACCAAAAGGCTCTTGATGACGCCATCGAGGAGGCGGAGACCGGCACAGGGAAGGATTTCTCCCGAGCTGTTGGTGATATACTTGACCTCGCGACCGACGCAGAGACAGACTCGGGTGTAGCCCAGCTAGCGTGGGAGGCACTGGGCGGCTTTGATGTGTCAAATGCGTATCAATCCGTACTACGCAGCTACGCGCGCGAGCAGGGTAAGAAAGCTGTCGAGGCGAGCGACGCACTGACCGATTTACTCAGGGCCAAGGGTGTCTATGACGCTGTAATGGAGGAGTTCAACGGTGCCAACGAGGCTGCCTCCAACCCCGCGACGCGCTTGGCAGCGGCTATCGCTGCCCGCAACAGAGACCCCAACCGCACGGGTATGATGGGCGGGCAAGAGCAAGATGAGTTCAGGACGTTGGTGCGTGCTTACAAGAAGTACGCGAGAGATAACCCCGCGGCCTATACCTCCGCCGTACCGGGTAGCGATGGGAAGCTACACCAGTTCATCCAAGGTGAGTCTGTTCGTACGGTAGCAGGTGCGATCGGGTATAACCCCAATGCTGTGAACCCTGATACACAGTCACGTAAGGCCGAGGGCGGCTCAACCGAGGGCTCCGGCTTCGGTAGTGGGTTGGCCCCACGCACTGGCGACGCTGCCCCAAAGTCCGGGCGTGCCAAGCGCGTCGACTTCAATGGTGCTGACCCACTCCTATCTTTCGAGGGTAAGGCACTGCGGTCTATGCCACGCTTGCGCATAGACCGCGCTATCAAGAAAACACTGGCTCGGATGGGGAACCCCCCACGGGTGCGGCCTTACAAAAACCAAGCAGACCTCAAGAGCCGCAACCCGAACCTTTATAACCGCGCCGCTGCCGCGCGCCCGCAGGGCGACTTCGATACGATCCGCGCCGCTGGCTACTCCTTCGGTGACGGCGACGTCCTGATCTTTACTGACAACATCTTTACAGAGGACCAGCTGAACTTTGTGTTGGCCCACGAGACCGTGGGTCACTACGGCCTCCGCGGTATTATCCCAGCGGCTGAGTTCGACAGTATTATGGAGAGTGTCTACGATACCTACAGTAATGCACGGGAGTCAGCTGACATCACCATGGCTGCCAACCCGGGTATGCCCAAGTCTGAGGCGGTCGAGGAGTATCTGGCTGACTACGCTGCAGCTATTGACACCAGCTTGCTGCGTCGCATCGCCTTTGCTATTAAGGGCGGCCTCAACAGGCTCGGCGTGAAGTTCTCCGACGACTACGCCCGCTACCTCATAGGTCAAGCGCGGTCCTACACTCGTTTCCCTCGTGGGTCGTTCCCCGACCTGAACCAGATTGGGCGCGACATGGTGCGCTATGAGACCCGCGATGTCCCGGGCCGCTTTAGCCGGACACCGGCGGGGAACCTCATAGCAGACAACAACGTGGCGTCTGAGTTAGCACGCTTCGGTGTACCACTTCCACAAGATATGCAGGGTGCCATCGAGGAGGGTATACGCCGCCTGCGCAGCGCGGGGGAGACGTTCGAGTCTGGTAAAGCCAAGTACCTCAGCCTCCTCAACTTCTCTGCTCGGCAGAACCCCGGGCTTAAAGCTGGCTACAACATCCTGATGCAGGCCGTTGAGATCGCGCAGTCCACCCGGGTCAGGATGAACGAGCAACTGGACGTCGCCCTCGACAACCGGATCAGTTTGTTTGGCAAAGAGTTCTTCGGTGGTACATCTCGTGAGGAGGTCGCATTAGCCAACGACTTCCTGTACCACGGGCGGCGGCGCGCCGTGGAGCGGTTGTCCCAGAAGCGACTGGGTAAGACCGAAGCGCTCGTATACTTCGACGAAGCGACTGGGACCTACCGCCCCAATACCGCAGAGATCAAGCGCCTCGACAATCTCAACCGCGTCAAGCTGGAAGAGATGAAAACCGAGATGGAGTATAAACTACGTCTACCCGACGGCAAGACTGAGACCGTCACTGTCCCGGGCGACCCCAACCTGACGGAAAAGAGCCGCAGCTGGATAGCGTACAACCAAGTGCGCGATGTGATGATGAGCGTTGAGGTTGAGTTGCTGTTGGCAAAATACAATGCCGACAGGAAGATCAATGAAACTGCCATCAAAGAGCTGGACTCCATCTTCAAGGAGGGTATGACCGCAGCCGACGAACGCCAGCTGCGAGCGCTCATCCAGAAGTACGTTGATATGTACGGCAAGGACTCGAAGTACGACCCAGACACCGGCACCTTGGTCTTCGATACGGCAGCGGTTGAGGCGGCCAACGCCTACCTCGTGGACCTCAACACAGCGATGATCGCCACGAAGCCAGCGAGTGCGGACGCCGAGGCGCAGCGCCGCAACGAGGCACTGGAGCAGTACTTCAATGCAACCGCGCACGACGATCTCGTGGCGTACATCGAGGACATGAAGACCCGCACGAACTTCAGCGACCAAAAGTTTAGTTTCCAGAGTAAGGTCAAGGCCCTCAACGCACAGGCTACCTCCATCCAAGGTGCTGACCGTAACGCCATCAAGTTGCTGTCAGAGCAGTACTCACCCATCGACCGTAAGGGTAAATTCCAGTCGCGGGTCAAGGCATTGCTCGCTGGTACTGGGCAGGTCGTCACGCTGGAGGGTCCGTTCGCCGATGCACTGGCGTACTCTCAGTTCGACACATTCGCTGACGCTGACCGCTTCTCCAAGCAGATGCGCGATACCTTTGGTGACTCCACCTATGAAGTAAACTACCGCAATGCCGATGGTGACTTCGTCACCGGGCGGGTGACGTTGGAGGTCGAGACTGACCGTATCCGCGACTCCGGGGCCACTCCATTGTCCATAACTATGGGTGAGTTCTTCTCTGCACTGCGGTACTTCGACATCCAAGTCGACCCCAAGAAGATGGAGCAGCTCATCACCGCTGGTACCCAGCAGGATAGCGCCGCGCGGCGGCGGCTTCAGACAGGGTTCAACCCCGGCGACGCTCGGGCGATGATCAACTACGCAGCGCGGCACATCGACAGCCGTGCCAGTACCATCGCCAAGACCATCGCCCGGCCACAGCTAGAGGAGTTGACGAACCCTAACCTGCGTGCGTCCAACGACTTGTGGGAGGGTGACGAGGCTGGGTTCCGCACAGCGAAAGCGGAGTGGGACCGGATCAAAGATGACCCGGATGT
>Ga0129324_10001811_pt1 | contig 13485 bp, 8 predicted proteins | sample CPBDNA_7_FD_96879 | JGI IMG/M metagenome (GOLD analysis project Ga0129324, IMG submission 96879) | Freshwater to marine salinity gradient microbial communities from Chesapeake Bay, USA - CPBay_Spr_15_0.2_DNA | ecosystem: Environmental > Aquatic > Marine > Coastal | place: USA: Chesapeake Bay... | reverse complement strand
TGTCCGCAATGATGTTGCATCGGCAGTGATTGGGGGCAATCACCTAGACAGAGAAGTGACTTTGATGTTCGATGACAGTTGGCTAAGGACACCCACACTTTTCAAAAAGGGCCGTGCTTGGCTCAAGTATCGGCGCTATCTCGCAAGAAAGCGTCTTGGTTTACACGCGTGACTGCGAAGCGTGCAATTGGATTCGTTCTGGAAGGCATGACGGGTCCTGGTTCCGGGACTTGGTCTCGGTTCGAATCATTAGCGCGTGGACTAATTCGAAACGATCAATCGATTCACGTTCTTGCAAGTTCGAATCTGCAGAAGGCGCTCAGCGACATCCCGATTGCTTCAGTGCATGTGACCCCAGAACATTCGAAGATTGGTCGATTCCTGAATCGGAGATCTCTCGTCGAGAACTTTATTCGGTCTACTTCCGTCGATGTCGTTCACATTGAGGCACCACCATTTCCGAAGGTATTTGGAGCAAAGACAATTGCATCAGTTCATGACCTTAGGTATTTCCAAGACTCCCCGTTGAAGATTCGTTCCGCAGAGGGTATCTATCAAAGGATTGCCTTGAGGCGACAAACACAAAACATGGATGGATTGGCCGTGTTGGGTCCTTGGGCTGCCAGCGAAGTTGTGGCCCTACTCGGAGTGGACTCAAGTCGAGTATTCGTCATCCCACCCATTGTTGAAGCCCCTAAAGGCTTTAAACCGGAACCGATCAAATCGAGTGCGGCGTTTGTCTTGGTCCTTGGACACTTAGAAAATCGTAAAAACGTTGCAACAATCCTTCACGCCACCGAAAGCGCTCATTGGCCGGATGGAATTGATCTTATAATTGCCGGTAACGATTCAGGTGCGGGCTCTCACCTGAAGACGCTAGCGAGCAGGGCGAAGTGTCAGGTGAAATTTATAGGCGGCATTGATGAATCCACCAAATGGAAACTATTGGCCGGTGCTGAATTGGTCCTTTTGCCTTCCTTAATTGAGGGCTTTGGTATTGTTGGAGTTGAGGCTCCATTGGCCGGAACCCCAGTTTTGGTGTCGGACCGCACTGCTTTACTTGACATAGCAGCCGATTCTCACGCGATCGTGTCGGCATTGGATCACGAGGCTTGGGCGGAGCGTATTTCCAGTATAGTGAGTAATACGCAAATTCGCGAAAACATCTTGTCAAAGCAAATTATTTCAGCACAACGATTCACATCACACGCAATTATTCCACGTGTATTGTCGGTTTATGAGCAGATGTTAAGTGGCTAACTATCAAACTAGCGAAACGGCGACGTCACCTCTCCAACTGTTTTCCAGTTCAAGGTCTCTCCAACAGGCACATCAGTTATCACAACACCTGCAATTGGAGCAGCAACTTGCACGAGCGATGTAACAGCCGCCTCTAACTCAAGTGTTGTGGTCTTTTCGTAACGAACTACGAGTAAGACACCGTCGGTGTGTCGAGCCACAACCGCAGCGTCTGATGATTCCAGCAGTGGACCGGTCAAGCATAAAACATAGTCGTATGTCTGTCGGAGTTCAGTCAGCAAGGCCACAAATTGAGCGGAGGCCACAAGTTCTGACGGGTTTGCAACTGGACCCCCGGCTCCTAACACAGAAATTCCTCCCGGTTCCCAAAATTGAATTGCTTCATTCACAGGTAACCGTCCATCGAGCACGTCGGTCATGCCAGGGCCGGGTTCAAGTGCGAGGTTCGAAATTAATCTCTCACCTCGCGGATTCGCCTCTATTACGATGACGTTTAATCCAGTCTGCACAAGCACTGCGGCCAAGTTCAGCGCGACTGATTTTTTGCCGTCTCCATCTGCTGAGGAACTTACAGCCACCACCTGCGCATCAGGCTTGCCAAAAATGAGATTAGATCGCAAGTCACGATAACTGTCAGGGTTAGGAACCAACAAGCCTTTGCCGATGTCAGTCTTGGTTGGGTTACCAATAACCGTATTTATAACACCCATCGGCAGTGTCCCGGTGTGTGGGACGAGCTGGCTTACACGCCGAATACGATTATCTCGCCTCGCCTTGATTAGTGCGTAGCCAAGGCCTACTGTCAAACCCAATAGCAATCCGAGTGCTGTGTTGTTCAGTAACGATGACTTTGACTGGACTGCACCTGATATCGAACTCTCTGTTACATCGGTAATCACAAGTAGAGACTCATCATCGAGGTCGTACTGAAACTCCCGCCCAATTCGAACCTGTAATTCTTCAACTGCTTGTTGCGTAAGTTTACGAGCGATGTCAGGGTCTGTATCCGTTGCGGAAATCCGTATTTCACCAGAGGGTGTGACCAGCCCAGTAACAGCATCCACCGGCCCCGGTATTTCTTGCGCAAATAAGTTATTTCTAGCTCCAGCAGTACCGTTGACCAATCCGAGTTTCGTCTCAACCAAAGAAATCAATTCCTCGTCGAAGAGGCTAACAACTGTTCCACCCTCAATTGTTTTGCCATCCCGCAAAATTGCCTTAGGGTTTGCCTTAATGAAGTCCGCGACCAGTTGCTGATCTTCCTCGAGTAGAAACTGGTCAGGTACATTAGTTGAGAGCCGAGGCACCGTGACCGAACTTCCAATGACTGAGAGCACAACTCCATACTCAGTATTCGCGAACTCTTGAAGGTCGAAGCTGTCAGCGATCTGCTGAGCCAGTGAGCGCGCCTCCGCCTCATTATCACCGTATGCGACGATCTCGATAAGAGGCGTGCCCTCCACTTGAGAGATCGTCACTTTGTTTTTCAGGTTTAATGCATCTACTCCAATTCCCTCCGCAACTAGATCCAGATTCGACTCGCTAGACATAAATTGGGTAATGGAGGGCGTAAGTTTCAATGCTGTGTCCAGAGGATCAGCCACTGTCATTGACGGCGATGAAGCCGAAACCATGACACGGTACGTAATTCTATACTCGGAAGCCCCACTCACAGCTTTCGAGAGGTCTGAGCGCCCTTTCGGTGTGAGCATGACGGTGTGAATAACTGCGGTGGTGCTGATCTGACTCGCATCAATCGAGTCCTTATTCATTTGCGATACGGCACTCAGCAACCCGGCGGCCAGACCACCCGCCAGAGTACAAATAAGAATTACAATCCAATACCCACGCAATACTTCGCTAAATCGACTAATCGTCATTATCCCCACTCATTCTTTGGCACAATCATTTTATGTGCATCTTATCGTCATTCCTTGAGCCCCATTTCGCTAACTTAGATGGTTGGCTCTAGATTGGTCGAGAGATGGGTCTCAGTTATCGAATTGCGGGAGTAGACATGGAGGCAAGGTTTGACCTGTACCAATTGCGCGTAAAAAGGTTTGGCGACATACTCATGAGTGCTGTTCTACTTGTTGTGCTGTCACCCCTACTTCTCCTGATTGCTGTGAGTGTTCGGACGGCGCTTGGAGCCCCAATTTTATTCCGGCAACAGCGTCCTGGTCTAAATGGGACACCCTTCACTCTAGTCAAATTTCGAACTATGAGGATTGAGAGTCCTGCCAACGGGACCAAACTAGGTGACGCGGAACGCCTCAGCAAGTTCGGTCGTTGGCTTCGCACGACCAGTCTAGATGAGCTACCTGAGCTTTTAAATGTACTGCGAGGGCAAATGAGTTTCGTCGGTCCTCGTCCCCTTCTCATGGAGTACCTCCCTAGATACACTCCGATTCAGGCGCGCCGGCACGAAGTGCGTCCAGGAATCACTGGCTGGGCGCAAATTAATGGACGTAACGCATTGTCTTGGAAAGAAAAGTTTGAATTGGATGTTTGGTATGTCGAGAATGCAAGTTTCAAACTTGACTTTAGCATTCTCTTGCGAACGGTCGCAGCTGTAATCACGCGGTCCGGCATCAACTCGGAAGGGCATGCGACAGTAGCACCATTCATGAATGAAGAACCATTGAGCTAATTGGTCAATCTCTCCATGACTGCACGTATTGAACTCGCACTTGACTTCTCCGGGAGTTCAATAAGTGGCAAGCAGGGGACAGAGGTACAACTTATGAGAGGGTGGAGAACTGGTCCTCCTTTTTCACCACTCCCTATAAGAACCTCATTCAGCTTCTCACCCGGTCGCAAACCCGTAAAAACAATTTCAATCTCTCGTCCTGATTTTTGGATCATGTAGCGAGCCACATCGGCAATGCCTATTGGGGAGCCCATGTCCAGGATCAGAGTTTGGGCATGTTCTCCTAGGACCGAGGCCTGGAGCACTAAGTGGACAGCTTCTCGGACGGTCATAAAGTATCGGGTGACCTGCTCGTCAGTCACCGTTATTGGCCCGCCCTTGGCAATTTGGTATCTGAAAGTCTCAAGGACTGACCCGCGTGAACCTAACACGTTCCCGAAGCGCACGGATAGATATTTGTGAGAATCACTAGCAGTCATACCAGCCGCCAATCGCTCGGTAATCAACTTGCTATGTCCCAAGACACTGACCGGATCAGCCGCTTTATCAGTCGAAATGTTGATGAACACCTGCACACCAGAACGCTGGGCTGCACTCATCACGTTGCGAGATCCCAGAACGTTGGTCTTGTAGGCCTCCTCTGGGTAGCGTTCGAGCAATGGCAGATGCTTAAGCGCCGCCGCGTGAAAAACTATGTCAGGTTTTATAGCCTCAAACACTTCATTGATCCGGTCAGCATCACGAATATCAGCCAACAGAAGATTCTCCGCGGTGAGGAGGCCACTGCCATCCAAACTCAACTGCACCGAATGCAGGGCAGATTCATCTCGGTCAAGGAGGCCTAAGAATGCTGGTTGGTATCGAAAGACTTGACGAGCGAGTTCTGACCCAATGGACCCACCGGCCCCGGTTATCAACACTCGTTTGCCTGATAAAAACGTCATTATTTGTTCTTCATCGGTGTGGACAGGATTTCGTCCAAGCAGATCCTCCTCGGTGACATTAGAAATATCTCCCAACTTCACCGCCCCACCGACGATCTCAGAGGCGGTTGGAATGATGCGCATGTTTACACCTATAGCGGAACACCGTCGATCGAGGTCAAGCAACTTTGGCGCATTGACCCCTGCGATAGCAATAACTAAAGTGTCAATTCCCTCGGTTTGAGCGAATTTTTCGAGGTCATCGATAGTGCCAAGGACGCTTAAGCCGCGTATTCGGCGGCGCTGTTTATGTGGATCGTCATCCAAAAACCCTACTGGGCGAAAATCCGAGCTGGGACTGGAAAGCATAAGGCTGAGGATTTGCGATCCACTGTCCCCTGCACCATAAATGAGTGTGCGGGTTCCGTCGCGATCAAGAGCCGAGCGCTGCCGGTGGGCCCGGAGTGTAAAACGACCAGCCAGCATGATCGAACCGGCTAAGACAGCGCCGATCAATAAACTTGAACGCGGAATGGACGAGGGAGGCTGGAAAAGCAGGAAAACGGTGCCAACCAAGCCAACTATGCCCGTAGTAAGTGTCACCCCCCAGACTTCAACGAAGGAACCGACGACGTATCGGCCGCGGTAAAGTTGGAGAACAGAACCCGTCAACACCTGACCAAGAGCGCAGAGCGCACCCACCCACAGCGCCATCAGTAATGTGCCCTGCGGCGGCTCTAAGTCATATCGAACCGCGAAGGCAAGGGGAATGGCAATAAGCCATGCGAGAATGTCCCAGACCACCATGACCAGGCGTTTTACCACAAATTGTCTGTCCCTCACTCAAACCCCCTAATTGCCTCAGAGTCTAGAGCCAACCTTCCGATGGCACAGAGGTAGCAAGCCAGATCAGAGGTAGGTGTCTCCCGGCTCTCTGGATCTCACCACGCGAGCGGGTGAGCCATATGCAACCAGCTCTTCAGATATATCTCTGTGCACATAACTGTTTGCCCCAATAATGGTGTCATCTCCGACGGAGATTCCATGCTTGACTGAAGCACCAAGTCCCACAGCAGATCGTTCCCCTATGGTCGACCTTCCGCCAACAACCGCGCCTGGCGCTAAGGAGGCAAAGTCTTTCAGGACGCTCTCGTGATCCAGCACGCTTGCACTATTCAAAATACTATGCGCTCCCACGTTAGCCAACGGCCCAACCACGACGCCCGCGTGTATCACGCAGCCCGGCCCTAATTGGGCTCTGCTCGAAACAACTGCTGAGGGGTGTACGAGCGCCGGGAACTGGTCCAACGGAACATGAGCAAATCTAGAATTCCACACGCGCTCCCGATCATAGTTATCACCAATTGCAATCGCTATCAAACCGCCGGCCCTAACGTGGTCATCCAAGTCATAATCCGTTGCAACCAACCCCAAGAGTGAAATACCAGTTCCAGTGTCATCAACAAAGCCGAGTGTGGTGTATCCCGAGGAATCGGCAACGTCGGAGACACTTATCGCATGGCCACCCGCGCCAATAATCAGGAGACGACGAAGCACCGCGAATTCACCTCCTGCATAGAGTCTGGCCCACCATATAACTACTCCGGGAGCGTACACCGCTACTGAAGGTATTGAGAATACACAGCAAATAGCAGCACCGCGTTTCAGTTCGGTGGGCCGATGGGATCGCGCACTTGGAGTTCATCCCACCAGGAGAACCCTGGAAGAACGGGTACATTGACTCGTTTCAATCACGACAACGAGATAAGTTCCTCAACATCAACATAAGACGAGACTATAAGTTTACTGGTCGGGGTGCTAATAATGACCGATGGCTACTCAATAAATGACCGCTGGAGGGTCTGAGCCGGCAATCAGTGTGAGTCGGGAGCGAAACTTGTCGTCGCCCAACACGGAAGTCACTTCGGAGTAGGAGCATGGTCTGCCACTCAAATAAACGAAACTGCCATCGGTGCTAGGTATCAGTCTTGGTACTTCGAGGATAGATGTGCTCCCAAAGTACGGCGAGCTCCTACTACGACACTCATTAGAACGCACGAGCCTACCAAGTCTAGCCTCTGAATGCAGATTACCGGTTCACTCCAGATGTACAGTAACGACCAGGTCAGCCTTCCATTAGTTCGTGGGGCGCACCATTACTTGGATAATTAATTCCCCTTTGCCGCCGATCTTTCGAGGGATGTGCGCAGCCAATTAGAAGTCCGATGCCAATCACAGGAATTTGATTGGGACTGATAAAGCCGATGGAAAGACTCCGAACCATCCATCACGATTGACACAGGCTGAGCCGAGCTACGTCTGCTGCTTCACAAGGCTCGCATTGTTGTTGCTACTCACAATGCCACCACGTTTATCGAGATATTCGTTCAAGGCATTCTCACGGTACTCTTTTTGGGATCCTCATTATTGGGAACTCTCCAAAGTAGCTTAAGCACATTTTCATCGGTTGCGCCGCGCATCGGTCCTCTTCGATAATCCAACTTCTTGTGCTAGACGTGTCAATGAAATCTGGAACGACGTGCCGGGCTGGCGGGCGTCAGAACAGGTTCAGGAGGCCGTAGAAGGCTTCTGTGATGAATGCGCTTACTTGGGGAGGTCGCCGATGCGTGAACTTAAGGTTGGTCTGACCAAGTGGTGACGCCTTTGATGCATCGTGAATTTCTTGCTCTAACACTCTGCTGAATTGATGCGAATCGTCGGTAGGAAATCGGACAAATGAACTAAACTCGCGTGAGTTACCCCCAGCGATAGGTCTCTGAATGAACGGATTTATCGTCAATGAATAGATCCGCATGTGGTTTGCCCATGATCAACTCATGGTAATTAACTTCCCACTGAGCTAATTGTTGAGTGGTGACCTCTCGCCAGTCAATTCCTGTCGTCGACCCTCTAGCTGTAAATAGTTTGATGGTGTGTCCTGCATGATACAGCCGATTTAGATGCTGAATTCGGTGCACGTGGGGTTTCGCATTTAAGTAATCTCCGTCTGTATCGGTGCATATAGTGCCATCAATGTCAAAGCAAAAAATCTTAATGAGATTGTCCACTCGTAGCCTCTCGCAAAGATTCCAAATTCGAGCCTTCTCGAACTGCCAGAGCCCCACTCCGTAGTTCGTGGTTTTACTCAGTCAACGCTTCCCTTAGTTTAGCCTACTTTGATAATTCGTTTTTGCAAAGCCCGTAGATCATCCCGACGAGTGGGATGTCAGCAGCTTAACCGCCTCACAAACAGCACCAACAGTTTCTAGGTCTCAGCCCTAATTGTTTTCGTCATTATCAAACCATTGCGCCAGTACCACTAGCGAACAAGCCCGAAACACAGACCTAACACTTTTCCCATTAGAGTTCAGTAATGGCAGGTCACGTTGGCGCTAGGTGTCAAGCGTGAACATTCTTGGGATGATCCGGCAATCAGCCTCTCTGCTTTCACGGCGAGACCAGCAGGTTTTATTGGTTGTCGTCATGATTCAATTCTTCGTTTCGCTTCTCGACTTAATTGGCGTTTTGCTCCTCGGCGTTGTTGCTGCCCTTACCGCATCGGCAGCGACTGGGACTCCATTGACTGCTGGTGGTTTGGGTGCGATTCTTGATTGGCTTCCAACATCGACTTCCTTTGTGATTTTGCTTGCATTTGCCGCTGCAATCCTGTTAGTTTTGAAATCCATTCTTGGACTTTTACTTACGAGGAGGACTTTTCGCTTTCTGGCTAACAGGCAGGCGATGGTGGCAGGGAGTATTGCTCAGCGGCTGCTCACCCGACCTTTACTCGAGGTCCAAGTGCGATCCAGCCAGGAAATTTCCGTTGCTCTTACCGGAGGTGTGAGTGCTATGACTCTCACAGTTCTGGGTCAAGGAGTGGTTATCGCGGCTGAAATCTCCTTGGTGAGCGCAATGTTCGTTGGTTTGATTTTCGTGGATCCATTGGTTGCCGGCTTCACTGTTCTCTTCTTTGGAAGTCTTGTCGCGATCCTGCAATTTCTGCTTGGATCGTGGGCAACCTCCTTGGGTCAACGATCAGCGACAGCTGAAATCGGGAGTTTTGCCGCAATGCAACATGCATTGCGGGCTTACCGCGAAGTTACGGTTACGGGGCGCCGGAGTTTGTTTATTGCTAAATTTCAAGCTCTCCGTTGGGACGCCGCAAAAGTTCAGTCTGACCAATTTATTTTGAACCAGATTGGGAAATATGTTTTCGAAATCGGGTTAATTGTTGGTGCCGGCTTGCTCGTGCTGCTGATGTCTCTCACCAAGGACCTCACGGCAGGGATCGCGATCATTACGGTTTTTTTGGCAGCTTCCTCACGGGTGTTTCCTTCGTTGCTTCGGATGCAAGCCGGTCTGTCCAATATTCGCGGGGCTCAAGGCACCGCGTCTGTGACACTGAGTTTGCTTGCTGACTTGGACGCGGCGGAGAAGGTTTATTCGCCGCCGACAATCCCACCGGCATTGGCTGCCGAATTCAATCGCTCTGTCCACGATGGGTTCCCTGGATTTACGGGAAGCGTTTCGGTTTCTTCGGTGACGCTGGGGTACCCGGGGGCCTCGGAATTAGCACTGGATTCGGTGACCCTGAGCATTCCTTCAAGCCATTCGGTCGCTTTGGTGGGCAGCACCGGGGCAGGTAAGTCGACACTGGCGGACGTGATCCTTGGTGTGCTTTTGCCTGATTCGGGGTCGGTGCTGATTTCGGGTGTGCAGCCGTTTGAATCGGTGCAACGGTGGCCTGGGGCAATGGCGTACGTCCCGCAGGACGTTGCCGTGTTGACCGGGTCGGTGCGGGAAAATGTCGCGTTGGGTATTCCCTCGGAATTCATCGATAATTCTTTGGTCTGGGAAGCACTCGAGCGATCTCACCTAGCGGAGTTCCTGCGCTCCTCACGAGATGGCATTGAGACCCTCGTAGGAGAAAACGGCGTGCAACTCTCAGGCGGGCAACGCCAGCGGTTAGGAATCGCCCGTGCGCTCTACTCCCGCCCGCGCCTTCTGGTGCTCGATGAAGCCACCAGCGCGCTCGTTTCCGAAACAGAACGGTTGATCACCGAGACCCTGGAATCACTCGCTGGCGACGTCACACTGATAATCATTGCTCACCGCCTAGCCACCGTCCGGCACTGTGATCAGGTGATCTATCTCGCCAATGGGCGAATTGCAGGATCGGGGACGTTTTCTGAGGTTCGGGCTCAAGTCCCTGATTTTGATCGGCAGGCGGAGTTGTTGGGACTATGAAGGGGGATTGGGAGAATTCCACGGGGATTTGGACCGGCTCGAATTGATCAGTTTGATCAGTTTGATCGGTGGATGGCGGCAGGTAGAAGGACACCGAAGCACTCGAAACTGGTTTTCGCACGGGCTGGGCACTGCCGATCCTCGAGAATTCAGGGAATGCTCGTTAGAGATCGTGTCATTAATGAAAGAGACATCGTAGTTAAAGTCCACTCTCGTTCCTGTTTGTCTAGGAGACTCGAGTGAGGGATTCATGGCGTTGGGTCCTGTCATGTCGAAACTGAATCGGTCGACGACAAACGGGCGAACTCCTGAGTATCTAGCGCAGGGCATGCGGGTTATCCGCAAAGGTGCGGGTTCAAATGTCCGGGGACTTGTGGTGTCCCGCTAATGTTCTTGTGTTGTGACTACTGAAAGTGAGATAGAACTGTGACGACACACGTGAATACTCAGGCGGCATTGCTCGCGTCTGTCACAGGCTTCGCGAGAAGCAATCCGCTCTTGGTCATCTTCGTCTTTTTGGCAGTTGGTTTCAGAGTTCTTTTCAGCGTTGTCACTCACCGGACGTGGGAAGACGCTCTGATTCTGGATTCGGTGACAAAGAATTTTTGGTCGGGTAACGGACTCACTCATCAAATTGGCGAGGAACCAATTCAAAGTTTCAGTTCAGTGATCTGGATGCTGTTCTCTCTCGCAGGAAACTCTGTGGGTCAAGGGGTTTTGTTCCTTAAGTTAATAACACTCGTTGCGACCGTGGCGATGATCTGGTTTGCCTACTCGATTGCCATCACATGGCGCGTGAGTAACCCCGGGATCATATTGATTCTGGGCTTTCTGTCTTTTGAGCAGATTCACGTCACTTTTGGAATGGCTGGCATGGAGTCACAATTCGCTACAGCCTTCGTTCTGCTTGGGATTTGGGCATTAATCAAGCAGCGATCCGATGTGCTCATGCTGACAGCGACACTTGCGCCGCTGGTTCGACCAGAGTTGATTTTCTGGAGCTTCCTGGTGGTTTTGATTTATGTGATTCAGCCGCGCTTGATCACTTTGCGTGCTGTTGCTATTTCTTTTCCGCCATTGGCTCTTTGGGTTCTTTTTGCCGTTGTTTATTACGGAACTTTTATCCCCCAAACGGTCACGGCTAAATCACTTATCGGGACAACGAACGTGAACAAGTCCGGGATTGTGAATGGCGTGACAGCCTCACTGAACTCTTGGGAGCGTGTTGCGCCCTATTTCGGTAATTACTTCGCAACGAGCGGCCTGATTCCACGAACTGTCGGTGTGTGGATTGTGGCTGTGTTGGTGGTATTGTTCCTTGCGGGGGTCGTTCATGTTTTCAGACTTTCTGTACTTTGGGCAATACCTGCCCTAATTGTCCCCATGTTCGTTCTTTACGTGGGTTTCTTCAATGTGAGCAACTACCACATGTGGTACGTCCCGCCCTTTAGTGCGGTCCTGATTCTTTATGCAGGGGCGGCGTTTAGTCTCTTTCCTAGAGTGTTTGTCCCGATCAAGTACTTCGTCTCGTGCGGGATAGTTTTTCTATACTTGATTCCCACGGTGTCATATTTCCAACATGATGCTTATGTGCAAAAGGAGATTGATGTTGGTGTTCGAGGGGCCGCCGGGATACAGCTCAATTCACTCATGAACAGTGAGCAGACTGTAATTCTTGAGCCGTTAGGTTTTATGGGTTCTGAAGTGAATGCCGGACCAATCATTGATTACCCTGGACTGGCCTCTCGAACAATGACAAATTCGTTGGAGTTGATTCCATTAGGTGAAAGAAACATGGGATCAGCTGTCCGAGGAATCCGTCCTGACTTTGTTGTCGTTCGGCAGGGCGAATGGCAGAGTTTTAACCCGAGTGATCACCCTGAGTTAGCGGACTACAAGCTGCTTGCCGCTATTGGGAATCCCTCAGACGGTGATCTTGTCTTCACCGGGGCTACCTATTCCAACTCAGATCGGTACTTTGAGATCTATGGTCGCTGACCTTCCTCTTACGCAATTAGACCATGTTAAGTTTTCGCAGTGAAGAGCGGCGCGATTGTATTTCGAAGTCTGGCACTCACACTCGGTGTATTTACTTTGCTGGTGGCGTGGAGTCTGAGTTCGCCTCCCGGATCCACGCCAGACGAAGACCATCACGTGATTTCGGCTCTATGCTTTTCGGGGGATAATGATTTTTGCCAGATCCTCGAGAAGAATTCTGCAGGGGATCCGATTAAAGCGATCGTTCCGCTACGCGCTGCTAACAACTGTTTTATCACATCTTTCCCCTCTGATGACGCATCCTGCATAGCCGAGCAGTCAGGTCTTAAAGTAGAAACCACTCGAATCAACACGACTCATGTATCGGGAGTCTTTTTCTCAGTCATGAATAGATTCCTTGGTTCAGACTATGAAACCTCTATTCGAGAGATGCGAGTTTTCAATGCATTCTTATTCAGCGCTCTCCTTTTCCTCGCATTGCTTACCGTGATGCCACGGGTCAGACGTGGGGTCGTACTTTTGATCCTGACTGCTTTGATTCCCTTCGCTGCCTATTTTGTTCCGTCAATTAATCCGAGTTCGTGGGCAATTACCGGAGTCGTATTTAGCTGGGTGTTTCTGCATTCTTTGATTCAGTTGCTGAAGCCGCCATTTAATTGGCGGCTATTAGTGACCGCTTCAGGCGGATTAGTGCTCAGTGTTGTGATAGCACTCGGAGCTCGAAAAGACTCTGGGTTTTATTTACTTGTCATGTTTATCGCAACAATGATCCTTGCTTGGCCAAAATTCAATAAGTGGATTCGGTGGCTATTAGTTGCACTAACTGGAGTAATTGGGGCAGCGGGGTTGCTCCTGCAGTCTGGTAAACTCGATGTAATCTTGCAAGCTGCTTCGCGAAACTTAATGAAACCGGGTGTTTTATTAGAGAGCTTCGTCGAACTTCCATCCGTTATTGCAGGGACTATTGGATCAAGCGCGCCAATCTTCAGGAACATTAACTTTTTCTACTACGGTGTTGGATGGCATGAAGTGCAAATGCCCGCTTCCGTTATTTTGATAACCCTTGCGACCTTCGGTGGGCTTGTCTTCACATTTTTGCCTGGCGCACGGAGGCGGCAATTGGTGGCAGTGGGATTTGTCGTTGTGCTGATGGTGGCTGGGCAAATGTATCCTGTTGTACTAGCCCTTGGTCAATATGATCCGATTGCATCACCGAGATACATGGCTCCACTCTTCCTGACCGCGGTGGTCATGTTCTTTTCTGTGGTGAAAGTTGGACGCAATTTTCCATCTCGTGGGCAGGCTGTGTGGCTATTTCTTGCTATGCCACTGGCGAGTGCCATTGCGCTCCTGACCACGATTCGGCGATACACAAATGGTCAAGCCGAAACTTGGTTCAAGTTGTTC
>Ga0129324_10001807_pt1 | contig 13490 bp, 22 predicted proteins | sample CPBDNA_7_FD_96879 | JGI IMG/M metagenome (GOLD analysis project Ga0129324, IMG submission 96879) | Freshwater to marine salinity gradient microbial communities from Chesapeake Bay, USA - CPBay_Spr_15_0.2_DNA | ecosystem: Environmental > Aquatic > Marine > Coastal | place: USA: Chesapeake Bay... | reverse complement strand
GGATGAACCAAGTATTCCACCTGGAACGTCTTTTCGCATATGATATACCGAAGTAGCTAATAATAATATAGTTTGTTGTTCTAGATTCATATTTAATACAATAGGATTTATTAAAGCATAGGAAAGAATCGTTTTTCTAGGACATTCTACTAAATCTGTAATTCCGTGAGCTATGGTTGGAAACAACATATATAGTTTTAATATTATTAATAAGAAACACCTACGATAATTATAAAAAAAAATATACCCATTGCTATATTATAAAAAGGAGTCGTATTTTCTTGTTCAGTTACTGATTTTCTAGTTTTGTTTGTGACGATTCTAGTTTTTATCGAGGATAATTGATTTGCTTTAAGTGAATGTTTTTTCGGTTCCGCACGTTCGGTTTTACGTGAACGTTTTTTCGGTTCCGCACGTTCGGTTTTACGTGAAGCATTTCTACCCTTGGAAATAGAGACGGCCCAAGCGGCCGAAGACTCCGTAGAATTATTGGGATATATTCTAGAAATCGTTTTAGCCGATAGAGTCTTATTTCCTAATCTTGTGGCTGATTCACGTTCTTTCGCGGATTTTATAGGTAACTGTTTGAGTTTCAATAATTCCCAATGTATTAGGTCTATATGATTAATATATATACAACGGGTAGTTTTCATAGGATTAATTTTAATCCACTTATTCTCAGTTTTGCCACCGCTTATTATATGTGTTCGTAAATAGATACAAATCTTAAATATTTTACAAATATGATAAAAATCTTTGTCTTGTAAATAATACCCTTCTTTCATTGTCTCTAAGTCTTTAAGACTTGGGGAATATATAGACACTTTTTCTTCACTCTTATTTTTTATATAATAATTATATAAAGCTGTTCTAAATGCTATTATATTAGGTTTAATATAAGATATAATATTTTTTTTTACCATACGTAAAAGAACATTTATACGATCTTTATCTTCATTGATTAGACTATTTATTATATTTATAATTTTTTTCTCACTATAATATTGTTTCAAACCTTCTAATAATGTATGAATCGCACAATCACCGTCTTTTTCAGTATGTACTATATCAAACATTTCCATAGGAAATGTATCTATATCCAATGTATTTTCATTATACTCTTTCATTTCGGCTGAAATATTCATATATATATATTATTTTATTAAATGTTGAATCAAATCGATGCGTCCTTGTCTCAAATAAGACTGGTCCAGTTTATTTATATCATTTACAGATACATTTGAACATAATATTAATATTACATTTGGATATAACCCATAATCTAATTTATCTAGCATATTATTCCATGTAGTTTTGTTGTAAACTTGAATTGAATTATGTTTATGCGGTAAAATAGTTTCTTTGTGTATTTTGTGTATCAGTATATCTACTTCATCTAACAATAGAATCAAAGGTTTTTTTGGTGTAGGATGAATACAATTATATATATTTGAAAAGTGGTCCGACGGTTCAGTCGGATTAAATGTATCACATAAATAACAATTCAATTCGCGTGCCATTAAATAAGCCAAAAATGTTTTTCCACTATTCACGTTTCCGTATAAATAACATTTCACATTATTTTTTGTATTATAAATATTCATAATATTATCATATACTTGTCTCTGTTGTTCCGTAAATACATTTGAGTTGATATACATTTTAGATTTATTATATTCAAAAAAACTATAATCACCCGTTCTATAACAATAGTCTATTTTAGATTCATTATTTTCAGTTGGTATGATTTTTTCTATATGAGGTTTATTACTTTTTTCTAATATTTCATATTTGTTTTTGGCATGAATTAATATATAAACAAGTCGTCCAGCATAATCCGGTGGAAAATAAGCAAGCATCTTACGATGAACTGTTAATCCCAATGGTTTAAATTCATCCGAATAACTCATACATAATGAATCTTTTAATAAATGTCTTATATTATTTATTTTATCTTTATTATGGATTGTATACAAATGATAATCAAATAGTTTCAGAAAAAATAAAATAAATGGTTTAAATAATAAAAAGGTAGAATTTATATTGGATAGAGACATACAAATTAATAAGAATATGTTGTCCATTCATAATAATGATGAATTATATTTATATAAAAATTGATTATACATATAATAATATATTAAGTAAGATGTCGGTCAAAAAATCATTGGTGCTTGAACAAATGTATGAATATGCCCCTAAGCGGGCATCTATTCCAAATGCGAATAATGGGCGTGCTTACATGGCTTGCTTAGTTTTAGATGAAAAATATTATCTTTTATGTCGCCGGCTATAACAAATATGAAACTACTTTAAAACATGGAACCATACATGCCGAGGTAGACGCTTTATTAAAATTACCTCAACAATCCAAACCAAAAAAAATATCTTTATGTGTATTTACAACCAACAAAGAAGGTTCTATTTTAAGAATGAGCAAATGTTGCGAAAATTGTGAAAAAAGTATTCGTATTTTATCTAAGAAAAAAAACTATATCATAAAAAACATCTACTATATAGATGAAGATGGGAAACTTCAAACAATGTAAACAAACTCATTTACAATCGAATTTTTACGATTGTAGTGTAAATGATAATCTCTAGGGAAGAAATATTTTTTATATTTTTTTAATAAACAGAGTCTATCTTCTTTTTGAATATAATTGTAGAAATATTGAACGTCGGACGAAATATAGGGTGTTTGTATAATGGGCGGTTCACCATATTCACGCTTTTTACAACTTGATTCTATATTATATTTATACAATCCTTTTTGAAAACAACCCGTACATAATAAACGTTTCCGTTTGCCATTATACATTTTCTCCTTAATATATACGCAATGTTCTTTATACATCAAATACTTTGAAATATATAAAACAATATCATTTTGTATTTTATCGCCAAATGACAATAATAAATCTATCTTATAGTCATTATAAAACCAATTGGACGCTTTTTCCAGATCATTATCACAATTTTCACAGTACATTTTCTATGGTGTTTATTTCTATTTCTTTATTTCAATTTTTTAGATTATAATAAACGATTATATCCAGTTTAGATGGTATATTTTGTTTACTACAAAACGTTTGAACTTCCTTACTATAATAATCATCTATCCATGAATCAAAATAATAAATTATACTATTATCGGTTATTATTTTTTTACTATGTATTATTTTATAAAAGCCTAATTGAAAACAAGACGTACATAAATGTTTACATTGATTCGAATATAACACTTTATGACCATTGTAATGATATAAGTATTGTGTTATATAATGTATCAGTTCATTCGGTAATTTAAAAATACATAATAAATTTGTCGTATATTCATTATTAAAAAACTTACACGATTCTACACAATTGAAATTACACGTTTCGCACGTCATATGTATATATATATATGAATTATTTAGGTAATTGTCTTAATGATATAAAATACATAATAAATGGGACTATAAAGAATACTAAATAGATAATATTATCTTTTAGATTTATTTCCTTTTTATACATAATACTATCTATGATTTCATTTATTAAATAGGATAAACTGACCGAAGCTATAATAGATGTGATAAATATACTAAATGACCCAAAATCCATAATTTTCAAAAGAAACCTACCACTTTTTGTCTCACTTAGGGATATTCTAAAATTATAATACGAATAAAAAATAAAACTTAATGCTATAAAAGAGACAATCCATTGCGTTATATCTAGATCTATTTTTAATAAGTTTTTCAAAGGAATAGATACTAATAAACCAGCATCAGGTATAGGAGTAGCCGTTACAAATAAACACCATATAATAAAGGTTGTAAATAAACCACGTTTTAAACCAAAGAATATATAATAATATACAAATATCAAAATGAACAATAAGGATAATCCATTGAATAAATTTATATTAATGGTATCTTTCAGCGTTTCAGATATATTTATCTCATTTATATAATATACAAATGCTAATAATATTATGGTAATTATTGTAAATAAATAGTTCATATAATATTATTTTATTTTATTAATCCACTTGTTCCATTGTATCTAAGAACACTTCGTCGGACTGTTCGTCGGACTGTTCGTCGGACTGTTCGTCGGACGGTTCTTCCGAAATATCTAAACCAAGCCTAATGAGTCTATGAATTCTATTTGTATAGTCATTTGGATTTTCCATAGTAAACCCGGAATTGATTAGTGTAGTTTCATATAATAACCAAATGAGGTCTTTAGCCATTTTTTCATCTTTTTCATATTTTTGTTTTAGATTTTGTACAATATCGCTATTTGGATTGAGTTCAAATACTTTACTACTTTTCATATTATTTGTCTCTTGTAACGCTTGGGCCTTCATAATTCTCTCCATATTAGCAGACCAACCATATTGACTTGTTACTAAAATACATGGAGAACTGGTTAGACGGTTTGATACCACTACACTCTGAATATTGCTATCCAATGTTTTCTTAATGAACTCGCATAAGGGTTTATAGTCTACACATTGATTTTCGTAATTTTCTTTTTCTTCTTTGGTTTGTTCAAATTCTAACTTATCTTTTGTAATAGAGACAAATGTTTTACTATCAAATTCTTTCAGTTGTTGCATCATATATTCGTCAATAGCGTCACACATAAATAATACCTCATAATTTTTTGCTTTTAATTGTTCTAAGCATGGCGAATGTTCAATGCTTGACATACTCTCACCTGTAATATAATAAATATCTTTTTGGTTTTCTTTCATTCTAGATACATAATCTGATAAAGAGACAAAGTCATCTTTACTTGTTTTAAATCGTAATAATTCAGCTAATTTGTCTCTATGTCCCGATTCTTCATGAACACCAAGCTTAATATTTTTAGAATATTGTCCATAAAAGGTTTTATAGTCGTCCACTTCATTCATCATATCAATCGATTTCTTGATTAAGTTTTTACGAATTACTTTCAGAATTCGGTTTTGTTGTAAAGTTTCGCGCGAAATATTCAAGGGTAGATCTTCCGAATCTACAACCCCTTTTACAAAATTTAACCATTCCGGTAATAGGTCTTCGCAATTATCCATAATAAATACGCGTCTAACGTATAATTTAATATGGTTCTTCTTTTTTTCTTGAAACATATCCATGCGTTGTGGGACAAATAAAATAGACCTAAATTCTAATTGACCTTCTACTGAAAATTGTTTCTGGGTCATAGGTTCTTGCCAATCATTCGTTAAAACTTTATAAAAAGAATTATATTCTTCTTGGGTTACATCCTTTCTTAGCCAAATTGGTTTTTGTTTATTTAGTTGCTCCCAAGATACTTGAACTTTTGTCTCAACGTCCACTTTACCGTCCGCTTCAACTTCCACTTTACCGTCCGCTTCAACTTTTGACTCAACATCCTCTTCAACTTCCGCTTCAACTTCCGCTTCAACTTCCGCTTCAACATATAACTGGATAGGAAAATTAATATATTCAGAATGTTTTTGAACTAGATTCTTAATTCTAGACTCTTCTAGATAATTTAACATATCGTCTTTCATAAATAAAACAATCTTCGTACCGCGTTCGCTCATTTCAGCTTTTTCTACTGTAAATGAACCTCCCGCATTTGAAGTCCACTTGTAAGCATCGCTATCTTGATTTGAAGTTACTTCAACCCGGTCGGCTACTAAGAATGCCGAGTAAAATCCAACGCCAAATTGTCCAATCATAGACATATCTGCCCCAGCTTGTAGCGACTCCATAAATGCCTTTGTTCCTGATTTAGCAATTGTACCTAGATTGTTTACAAGCTCTTCTTTGCTCATTCCAATTCCATTGTCTTGAATCGTTAATGTATGATTGGATGTATCAGCCTTTAATCGGATACATAATTCTTCTTTATTTAATTCCGGATTTGTAAGCGAAGTGTATCTTAATTTATCAAGCGCATCCGAAGCATTACATATTAACTCGCGTAAAAATACATCTTTATTTGTATAAAATGTATTAATAATTAAGGATAATAGTTGGTTAATATCAGCCGAGAAAGCAAACGTTTCACTCATTTATAGGATTAAAATTAAATCTTTAAATTGATTTAAAAATAGGTTATACATTATAATATGTTGTCTGAACAAAATCCGCATGAACGTGATAAAAATATTACATTCAAAGAAAACGGACATATTTATAATGTAAATGGTGTGAATAATTTTACATCGGTTACAACTTGGGTAAAGCGAAAATTTGAAAAGTTTGATGCCGACAAGATTATTGATACTATGATGAATTCTAAACATTGGGAAAGTAATAAATATTATGGTATGACCAAACAAGAAATAAAAGAGGCATGGAATACAAACCGAGACGCTGCCGCGTCCAATGGAACCAATATGCACAAAATGTTTGAAGATTATTATAACCAAGAACCTATGCATTATTATAATAGTGAAACGATTGAATATAAGTATTTTTCGGAGTTTATAAAAGATCATAGCCATTTAAAACCATATCGCACCGAATGGATGATTTACGACGAACAAATGAAGATTGCTGGTTCGATTGATATGGTTTATTTAAATGAAGACGGCACATTAAGTATTTATGACTGGAAACGTTGTAAATCCATTGATAAAACAAACCCATACAATAAGTTTTCGATTGACTTAAAATATAATTATTTACCAGATACAAATTATTGGCATTATACATTACAACTCAATATGTATAAAACGATTTTAGAAAGAAACTATGGATTTGTTGTCTCCGAATTATTTCTAGTAGGTATTCATCCAGAGCTTCATACCAGTTATAAAAAAATCAAGGTACCCTTTTTAAATATTGTATAACTAAGTTTATAAATACCGAAATGCCACATAATATAATTCGTCCAACTCTTTTTCCCAATATTCTATACACATTTGTTTATCGACGGATGTGTAATTTGTAGTATTATAATAACGCAACATTTTTTCTATAAAAAGAGCTTTATTATGATAATCTTCTATTTTACGGTATAATTCAAGTTGTTTTAATAAATTATCATTCAAATACATATTATATTATATTTTTATATTCTATATGAATTTTATACAAAAAACAATTCGATTTATCTTGAAAAAACGAAAAAAACGAAAAACCCGAAAAGTAAAAGGTGGATGAGTAAAAAAGAAATGATAAATAATTCATTTTTTATAATAATGACGACTTTACGAGTCTGACCTTTATAAAAATTGATATTATTTTATATATTATGTAAGGTATGGCTTGTCTACAAACGAATCAAGATATGGAAACGTTATTTATGAACCGAGACAAAGATTTTCAAATTGTATTAGACCATCTCAAAGAATACAAAGATATTGTATTTATGTTATATGATTTCTTTATCATAAATAAAGATAAAGATAATTTTAAGAAAATGTTTGAGCGTATGATTTCGTCCTTAGGTAAACATTATAAGTTCAAAGTAACCAAAGTATTTTTAGTATATGTTTATCAAAAAATGATAAAACAAGGTGAACTAACCAACGATAGTCATTTTTGGCTTTATATTCAAAAATGTCCTTCACGTAATTTATCGGGTGTCAATAGTTTTGCTCTATTACTTTCACCACATCCCGAAGGTTTAGTATCGTGTAAACATAATTGTTATTATTGTCCGGACGAAACACGTAAAAATGGAGCTGAAGACGATATGCCGCGTAGTTATTTGAAAATGGAACCAGCCGTTCAACGCGGATTTCTAAATGGTTGGGACGCTTGTAATCAAATGAATGATAGAATGAATAGCTTAATGCTTCAAGGTCATGAAGTAGATAAATTAGAACTTATTATTGAAGGAGGTACTTATACCGAATTCCCAATGTCTTATTTAAAACAATTTCATCGTGATATATTTTATGCGGCAAATATATTTTTCGCAGATAAACGAGATCCCTTGTCTTTAAAAGAAGAAATGGCTCTAAATAAAACATCCAAGGTTAGAATTATCGGAATATGTATTGAAACCCGACCCGACGCGATTGATTATAATTGGATTAAGTTCTTTCGCGAAACTGGAACGACTCGTGTTCAATTAGGAGTTCAACATATTGACAATGATATTTTGAGATTAATAAATCGCGGACATACATTCGAACAATCGTGTGACGCGGTAGACCTTTTAAAAAATAATTGTTTCAAAGTAGATATTCATTTGATGCCAGATTTACCGTATTCTACTCCCGAAAAAGACAAACATATGTTTCTATGTGTTTTCAAGACATCCATTATTTGTCCAGACCAAGTAAAAATTTATCCATGCGAAGTAACCCCTTATACAGTCATTGAAAAATGGTATAAAAATGGTAAATATATACCATATAGCGAAATAAGTCCCGAAACATTATTAGAAGTAATTCAATATGGTATGAAATTATGTCCACCTTGGGTAAGGATCCCACGAGTGGTAAGAGATATTCCAATTAGTTATATTCAAGCGGGTAATAAAATTTCAAATTTGAGACAAAAACTAGAAGGATACGATGAAATGCGTAGTCGCGAAATTGCTAGACATACCGAATATTATAATAAACCATGTAAATATGTCATTCGTAAATACAAAGCTGGTACCGGAATGGAATATTTCATTTCACTTGAAAGCATTGACAAAAAAGTTTTATTTGGATTCTTACGACTACGTTTAACGCATTCCAAACCTTTGTTTGATAGTTTACAAAATATGGGTTTAATCCGCGAATTACATGTATATAATCACTTAGTTCCGGTTGGATATAAACGATTTAACAGCTCACAACATAAAGGAACCGGTAAGCAATTATTAAAATATGCCGAATGGATTAGCTGGGTTTATGGTAAAAATGGAGTTGCGGTTATTAGTGGTGAAGGAGTCCGACCATATTATAATCGTTTAGGATATAAAGAAAAAGAAAGTTTTGAAATAAAAATATGGTTAAATATATACAATACTATTTACATAAGCGTGTGTATTTTATATATTACATATAAAGTTATCGTACATATGAAAGCAAACATATAAATATAATTATTTTGTTTACGTATTAATATTTTTTTGTTGGGGTACATCTCTTCGTATGGATATGTTCGCTTCATACATTTTTATTTATTTATTTTATATTTCAATTTTATAAATGAAGTATCACAATAAACTTACGTATTTAGTCATTTCAGCTTTATCCTTTTCATTCTTATATTCTTTCATGAATCCTATAAATTTTCATGGAATGAATAAAATACAAGATAAAATTAAAGACGAACTTATTGAAGATGAAGCGAATGAACCTTTTTATTCGCCCTACAATAAAGAAAAAGTGAAACGCGACGTTCAAGATATTGTATCCAAAGAAGGCGACAAAATAAAAGAACAAAACTATTTTCAAAGGTATTTAGATTGTTTATATTTCTCTATCATTACTTCGTGTTTATTAGGATATGGAGACATATACCCTATTACCAATATATCCAAAGTGTTCGTATCGATACAAGGGCTTATCACATTAGCCCTTATTTTATATTAACATCAAGGTCATTGCCGAATAATTATGTAAATCAATTAATGTATCTCTAATTCTTTCGTCGTTTATCAAATTTACTCCATTTTTGGTTATAGACATAGTTCGTTGTAATTTATCTTCTATCCTCATTAGAACTCCAATCAGTCCGTATTTAGCAAATGCGTCGCCATAATCAATATTTTTTTTAGTAAATAATTCTAATGCTTCATTTTGAATTTTTTTCATTTGTTCTACTCGGTTCATTATATATTATTGAAAAGTATTTTAATAATTAAGATATTATTAAAATATGAATGATTTAAATATGAATGATTTAAATATGAATGATTTAAATATTAATCCGAACTTTCTTGGGGTTTAGAACGAACATCTACTTGACACATTAGAGAGCCCCACGGAACTGGAGCACGAATATTAGAAAGCTTCTTCTTGGACCCATCCATATTCACTACTTCACCACTTACATATTCGCCTGCCCGTAGATACTTATAACCAGTAATAGAAATATCACTGTGGTGACAGAAATATTCACTTCCAGTTTCATCTACTACAAATCCGAAACCCTTTCTTTTGTTAAACCATTTTACTTGATACATTATTATATTTATATATAGCAATTCTTTATATCATTTTTATATATAATGTATTTAATTCTAATATTGTTCATTGTTTTATTCAATATGAATTATAAAGAAGGATTTTGGGGACGTAATTCTTTTTTACAACGATTAAGAGATATGCGCAAACAACTTCGAATTCAAGAAGAACGGCGACTACAAAATATAAGAAACATTTTTTTACAACGTGAGCGAAAACGTATAGAACGTAAGCGCAAAATATTACATGATGAACAAGTTAGACGTCGTGTTGAAGCCGAACGATTAGAACGAGAAAGAATACAAGCTATATTAGACGAACAACGGAGACTACGACTCATAGAAGAACAAAAAGAACTAGACCGAATATCAAAAGAAGAAAAACAAGGCATACTAACTAGTTATTTATCCTACTAATATATATGTTATTGTATTTACTTGTTATAGTCATTTTTATTTATGTTTTATGTCAATATGAAGGACTTACCACTTACACAAAATATAAAGATATTAGTAATAATTTTAAACACAATATTCCAGAGGATACCGATTGTATATATACACAAGTACCACCACAAATTGCGAAAATATATAATACTGACTTTGATTCACCGTTCAACCGATATAGTCTTAATAATATAAATTCAAAATATAATAAATCTTATTATGATGATACGTCGTTCAATGTAGATATTAATATTACTAAACAATCTGCTAATAATGTTTTACCTTATTTCAAAAGCTATTCTTATTGTGATTTAAGTAATAATGTACCTTCTTGTACTTATACGACATGCGGTATACCGGAAGAAACCCACGATAAAAGCGTTGCCGAATTAATGAATAAACATCAGAAATCCTACAAAGAAACCGCCGTACAAAAATTATCCAACGAACGTAAAACAAATTCAAATAACTATACTACTTACAATACAACCTCTAATAATTATTTATCTTCTATTCAAAATATATAATGAATCAAATCTTATTAAGCGCTTATATTTCATTGATTATACAATTCATTACTGGAATGATATCTTTATACGGAATATTTATTCCACTCCCATTCAAAGATAAAATATTACGAGACATACTTATACTTGAAACAATAGTTCAATTGATTGAATTTATATTTTATCTTTGGTTAGTTGTCTCTTTTTATAAAATAAATTACGATGTTACTTATGTAAGATATTTTGATTGGTTTTGGACTACTCCGGTTATGTTACTTAGTACTATCTTTTTCTTTGAATATGTCTCCAAACAAGCCACTAGTGTTATTGATATTACAATAAAGGATTTTTCTTATTTATCTTTGATTATAATTTGTAATTTTTTTATGCTTTTGTTTGGATATTTAGGAGAAATTAAAAAAATGTATAAAGCTATTTCGGTTACTCTTGGGTTTATATTTTTAGTGATTACCTTTTATTTAATTTATATTAAATATGTTGGAGATCCTATTCTAAATAAAGTATTATTTTTTAGTATGTTTTTTATATGGATTTTATACGGCGTAGCTTTCCTATTGCCTTATTCAAAAAAAAATACGATGTATAATATTTTAGATATTTTCTCTAAGAATATTTATAGTATTTTTATTTTCTTCAAAATATATTACACCAATGTTAAAGAATTTCGCGGATTAATTTAATCCATTCATTCACGGTTTCACTAGTATTCTCTATGTTCGCGTTAATCAATAATACATCTTTACCTAATAACCATTTATCATGATATTGGCTACAATTTTCTAAGTACTCTAATGGTATCGTTTCACCTAAGCGGGAACGTTTCAATACTCTCTCATAAGATACTTGTGGGTCGGTCTTTAGATATACGTATTGAATATCTTGTATAATATTAAATTCTTCGAACCATTTATTGTAAATCATAAACTCCAAATGTTCTATTAACTTATTATCATATAACATTTGACAAAATACATGCTTGTCTGTATATAAACTTCGTTCCGTTATAATTACGTCGTATTTACCGCTTTCAATCGCTTTTTTTAATATAGACAAACGACTAATATAAGCCATCATTTGAAAAGAGAACGCATACTTCTTACTATCTTTATAATAATTTTCTAACATGGTTATACCGTCTTTATCCACTATTGTATTCCATATATCAACGGGTTCTTCTAAAAAACACACGCGTTCATTATGGATATTGCGTTTAAGTTCTTCAACGAATGTGGATTTACCCGAACCAATATTTCCTTCAATTGAAATCAGCTTCATTACATTTTTATATATTTTTTTATAATTCAATTTTATATATGCCCGGACCTTTTAGAAGCCGAAGAACTAAACGTTTTAAAGCTAGAAATCCAATGAGAACACGTTCTAGAACTTTAGAACCGTCTGTTAACCGTACCACTTTACACTTAAGACCGGATAATTTACCTTTTTTACCAAGTCATAGATTATACGAAAGTAGAGATTTTGCTAGACGCCGAACTCCTTATAGAGTAATGAATCGTAGTATAAGACGCCCTATTTATTCTCCAGTTAAATATAGAAACTAGGGATTTAAGCGTGGTTTATCATTCACCCATTCATAATTTAATTTTATATTTTTATAATATATATGGCAAAAACAAAAAAACAAATGAATAAAACGAATAAAAAAATGAAAAAGAAAGGAACCAAGCGAAAAATGACTCCGTGGAATGCGTTTGTTAAAAAAATTTATGCTCGTGAAAAAAAAAATGGCAAATCATTCAAAGAATGTTTAGGGATTGCCTCAAAAGAAAAAAAACAAGGAAAAATGAATTAAACATATAATTCATACTTGAAATATAAATGAACTGCTAAAAGAGATAAGACAAAATTCACCACTATAGACAATATTACATTTATATTCAATAATAACAATGTTAAAATAATAAGAATTACCGATAATGAAGCTCCTAAAAAAGCGTGATACAAAAATTCACTTATATATTTTTCACCTTTATAATAAGAAACATATATAGGAACAAATAATAATATAGGCGCCGCCCACAAAAAAGCAAATATTTTCCATGGACTTTCATTGTAATTTTCGACAATATATCCCGATAAACCTCCTACAAAGGCGCCTATGGCTAAATTTAGAAAAGTTCGGTACATTATATATTATAAATTATTTTTAACCCTTCTAAATCTTTCTTTAGAGCCAAAAAATCACAATCCAAACTATACGGTTTCTCTAAGATATACTTTATTTCGAATGTATCCTCTATCTTATTACCCATTACCATATACAATGCGTGGGTTTCTTTATTTAATTTGTTTGACCAAATCAATGTTTCGTTCAAATGGTCGTATGAGTTCTTATTATATTTATAATCAGATTTATAACTATATATATTTGACCATTTATTCAAT
>Ga0129324_10001805_pt1 | contig 13501 bp, 14 predicted proteins | sample CPBDNA_7_FD_96879 | JGI IMG/M metagenome (GOLD analysis project Ga0129324, IMG submission 96879) | Freshwater to marine salinity gradient microbial communities from Chesapeake Bay, USA - CPBay_Spr_15_0.2_DNA | ecosystem: Environmental > Aquatic > Marine > Coastal | place: USA: Chesapeake Bay... | reverse complement strand
TTAAAAAATTTTATAAAAACAAAAAAATTACTAATTTTATTGCAATTAAAAATAAAAAATTTTTTTTTAAAAAAATTTTTAAATTTAAAAAAAAAAAAATAAAATTATTAAAAATTTATAAAAAAAAAAAATTAAATATTTTTTTTAAAAAAATTTCAAATAAATCTTTAATTATTAGTGCTAATAATAATTATATTTTTAAAAAAGAAATCTATAAAAAAAAAAAAATACAAATAATAAATTTTCATAACTCATTATTACCAAAATACAGAGGAAGAAATATTTATACTTGGGTAATATTTAATAAGGAGAAGTATACTGGTGTTACTTGGCATTTAATTGGAGCAAAAATAGATACGGGATATGTAGTAATTCAAAAAAAGATTAAAATTTCTAATCATATGACAGCATACAAACTTTTAAATAAGAGTATTAATTTAGGTATCAATATGTTTCCAATTGTTTTTAAAAAAATTCAAAATGGTGAAAAAGTAAACAAAATAATTAATAATAAAAAAAAAGTATTTAGGTCAAATAATTTGCCCAATAATTCTGAACTAGATTTAAAATGGAATATTAATAAGATTTATATTTTTTTAAGGGCGTTTGATTATCAAAGTTTAAAAGTTATACATGCTCCATTTTTTTATTACGAAAATAAAAAGTTTATTGTCAATTACTTTAAATATACTTCAACAAATACAAAACAAAATCAAAAGTCAATTGTTTGCAAAAATAAATATATTCATATAACACATAAGTTTATATCAATTAGAATTTTTTATGAAAAAAGAAATATATAAAATTATACAAAAATATAATAAAAATAAAAATTTTAATATAAACATTAATCTTTTAGAAAATAATTTTATAGATTCATTAAATATAATCGCAATTGTGAGTGAATTAGAAAAAAAATTTAAAATTAAATTTAAAAACAACATAATAAAGGCTGACAATTTTTCATATATAAAGAAAATTGAACAAATTATAAAAAAATTAAATAATAATATATGATATTATGCAGGACTCCTTTTAGAGTATCTTTTTTTGGGGGTGGTACTGATTTTCCTGAGTGGTACCAAAAAAATCCAGCTTCCATATTGTCATGTACGATCAATAAATATTGTTATGTAGTTTTGAGAACATTGCCACCCTTTTTTGATTTTAGATATAGGCTAAGATATTATAAGTATGAAACTACAAAAAATATAGCCAACATAAAACATATGGCTATAAAAAAAATTCTAGGGAAATTTCATGATGATAAACAGGGTTTGGAAATTATCCACTTTGCGGATTTACCTGCCCTATCCGGTCTTGGAGCAAGTTCTGCATTTACAGTATCATTAATTAATCTCATTAATTTTTATAATAATAATTTAATTAGTAAATATGATTTAGCTAAAGAAAGTATCAATATGGAACAAAAACTTATGAAGTTAGATATTGGTTCTCAAGATCAAATAGCATCTACATATGGAGGTTTTAATCAAATTATATTAGAAAAAAATAATTTCAAAGTTAAAAAAATTATAATTTCAAAAAATTTTGAAAACAACTTTTGTAATAATTCTAGTTTATTTTTTACTGGTATTCAGAGACAATCATCAATTATAGAAAAAGATAAAATCAAAAATCTAAAAAAAAAAAAAGATCTTTATATAGAATTATCAAATTTATCAAAAGCTGGAGTACAATTATTTTCAAATCCAGAAAAAAATTTTTCAAAAAACTTTAAATTTCTCTTAAATGAAACTTGGAAAATTAAAAAACAATTATCTAATAGTGTTTCCTCAAATAAGTTAGATAATATATATAATTTTGCATTAAAAAACGGAGCATCTTGTGGAAAGTTATTGGGAGCTGGAGGAGGAGGGTTTTTTTATTTTTATTCCAATAATCAAAAAGATAAAAAAAAATTAATATTAAAAATGAATAAATTCAAATATATTGATTTTAATATTGATTATAATGGTTCAGTAATTATAAACAAAAGTTTAGACCCCTATATAGAAAAATAATGAAATTTCATCATCCATTAATGCATAATAATTTTTCCAAAGAAGATTTTTATTCTGTAAAAAAATTATTTAAACATTCTAATGTTATATTAACCCAATCATCTAAAGTTAAATTATTTGAAAAAAAATGGTCAAAATGGCTAGGTGTTAAATATAGCACATTTGTAAACTCTGGATCATCTGCAAATTTTATTACCATTTCTTTATTAGAGCATTTAAAATATTTTAATAAAAAAAAAAATGAAATTATAGTTCCGGCACTTACCTGGAGCTCCGATATTATTTCAGTGATCAAAAATAATTATAAGCCAATATTTGTAGATATTGATTTAGCCAATCTTTCTATGAATGAAAATGAGGTAATGAAAAAAGTTAATAAAAAAACTCTAGCTGTATTTATAACACATGCTCAAGGTTTCTGTGGGTTTAGTGAAAAATTAATTAAATTTTTAAAACAAAAAAAAATAATGTTAATAGAAGATGTTTGTGAGTCACATGGTGCAACTTTACAAAATAAAAAATTGGGTACTTTTGGAGAAATTTCTAATTTTTCTTTTTATTATGCTCATCATATGTCCACTATCGAGGGTGGAATGATTTGTACAAATGATAAGTCAATTTATGAATTATCAAGAGTTTTAAGATCACACGGTTTAGCTAGGGAGATGGAAAATGTTAATAAAAAAAAAATAATAATAAAAAACAATCCTGACCTATCACCAAATTTTATATTTTTATACCCAGGTTTTAATATGAGAAACAACGAAATTGGTGGCGTTTTAGGAATTAGTCAACTCAAAAGATTAGATAACAATGTTAAATTAAGAAAAAAAAATTTTCAATATTTTTTGGAAAATATTGATGAAAAAAAATATTTTATAAATTTTAAATTAGATGGTAATTCTAATTATGCCTTTCCAATAATTTTAAAAAAGAAAAGTTTAAAAAATAGAAAAATATTTGAAGATATTCTTTTAAAAAATAATATCGAATTTAGACGAGGTAATGCTGGGGGCGGGAATCAATTGAGGCAACCTTATTTAAAAAAATATTTAAATAGCACTAAACCTTACGAGATGAAAAATACTGAACATGTACATTTTTTTGGTTATTACATTGGAAATTATCCAACCTTAAAAAAAAACAAGATAAAGCACATTTGTGAAATTTTAAATAATATACCCCTTGAAGATTAAAAATGAGAAAATTTAAAAAATGTTTAATCACAGGAGTAACAGGTTCCTGTGGTAGTTATTTAGCTGAACATATTTATAAAAAAAATAAAAAAATTCAAATACATGGTATTTATAGATCGAAGGGATATTTGGAAGTTTTAAAAAAAAATATTGATCAAAAACAATTATTTTTAAAAAAAATTGATTTACAAAAGTTTGATTTTTTAAAAAAATATTTATTTAAAATAAAACCGGATGTCATTTTTCATGTTGCTTCAAATGCTGATGTGAGAGATTCCTTTGAAAACCCAATTAAATTTGTAAAAAATAATAATATTATAACAACAAATTTACTTGAGGCAATTAGGCAAGCAAAATTACAATCTTTAGTTATTATATGTAGTAGTTCAGAAGTTTATGGAAATGTGCCAAAAAATAAACAGCCTATTTCTGAATTTGAAAAAATGAATCCCATTAATCCCTACGCTGCCACTAAAGCTTTTCAAGATATGATATCAAGTATTTATTTTAAATGCTTTGATTTGAAAATTATCATTACTAGAATGTTTTCTTATACAAATGCAAGAAGAACAAATCTTTTTCAATCTGCTTTTGCATTACAAATTGCTAAAATAGAAAAAAATAAACAAAAAATTTTAAAGCATGGTTATTTAGGAAGCAAAAGAACTTTTGTAGATATTTATGATGCAATGGAGGCGTATTGGTTAACAGCTTTAAAAGGTAAGATTGGGGAAATATATAATATAGGCGGCAATAAGGTGATTTCAGTTAAAAAATTTTTATCAATATTAATTAAAAATTCAACAACTAAAATCAAAACAAGATTAGATAAAAAATTAATTAGACCAAAAGATTTAATCTTGCAAAGAGTTAATTGTAAAAAATTTATTAAGCATACTGGGTGGAAACCCAAGGTTACATTCCAAAGTTCTGTTGCTAAATTGCTTGAAGAATGTAGAAAAAGAGCCTGATGTCAAAAAAAATTTTAATTACAGGTGCGGCTGGATACATTGGTTCAATGTTATGTACAGAACTTGTAAAAAATGGTTTTCAAGTTACAGCAGTCGATATATTAAAATATGATCAGAGATCATTATCCCATCTTTTTTTTTATAATAATTTTAAATTTTTAAAATTAGACACTAACAAAACTAGTAATATAAAAAAAATAATAAAAAATCAGGATTATATTATTCCTTTAGCTGCTTTAGTTGGAGCTCCACTTTGTGATAAATATAAAAAAAAAACTATTAAAACAAATGTAAATGCTATTAAAATTATTTTAAAATATATAAAAAAAAAACAAAAAATAATATTTCCTACAACAAATTCCGGTTACGGCATTGGACAGCAAGATAAATTTTGTGATGAAAATTCCCCTTTGAATCCTGTTTCATTATATGGAAAAAGCAAATTAGAAGCTGAAAATCTAATTAAAATTCATAAAAATTCTATTAGATTTAGATTGGCAACAGTTTTTGGTGTTTCATATAGAATGAGATCAGATTTGTTAGTTAATAATTTTGTCGAAAAAGCCGTTAGTCAAAAGTTGATTAAAATATATGAATCAAATTTTAGAAGAAATTTTATCCATATACGCGATGTTGTTTCAGCTTTTGTTTTTGCTATAAAAAATTTTAATAAACTAAAAAATGATGTTTATAATTTAGGCTTAAGTACAGCAAATATTACAAAGTATGATTTATGTAAATTAATTAAAAAAGATATAAAAATGTTAAAAATTTTAAAAATCAAAAATAAATCAGATCCAGACAAAAGAGATTATTATGTTAGCAATAAAAAAATTGAAAAAAAAGGTTTTTTTGCAAAAATTTCTTTAGATCAGGGCATTAAAGAGCTTATTCAATATTTTAGAAATGTAAAATATAAAATTGAAAATAATTATTAAATGCTTTCAATTATAATACCAACGATTGATAGGCCGAAATATTTAATTACATATATAAAATTATTAAAAATTCAAAATTTTTCTGGTGAATTAATTATAGGCGACTCAAGTAATCAAAAAAATTTTAATTTACTTAGTAATTATATTTCCAATGCGAGTTTAAAATTTAAAGTCGTACATAAAAATTTTCCCCAAAAAAAAATTATTTATTGTTTAAAAAAATTAACTAGATATATAAATTATAATTATTGTTGTTGGCTAGGTGATGACGATTATCTGTGTTTAGATTCTGTAAAAAAGTGTATTTTATTTTTAAATAAAAATAAGTCTTATTCTGGAGCCGGTGGAGTCTGTTTAGAAACATTTTATAATTTTAATCTAAATCAAAAAAGTGATATTATAATTCATCCTACAAAATCTATTGAAGATGAAAATCCCATATCAAGACTGAACAATATTATGACTGATTACAAAGTTTTATACTCTATAAAAAGAACTGAACAGTTCAAAAAACAAATTAAAATAGCAACTAAGCTTGAAAAATATGATATTTCAAACTTTGTACCTGAGGTAATACCTATTTTTGTTCAATGTTTTCAGGGCAAAATAAAGTATTTAAATATTTTTTATATGTTAAGACTGCAAACTAATATAAGAAATATTGGTATTAATCCAAGATTACGACATCTGCACAAAAATTTTGTAAATTTAAAAAATTTAACAAAAAAATATTTATTAGATGAATTAAATATTGATAAAAAAAAAGATCAAGATAAAATCATAAAATTAGTAAATTTTTTTTTTAAATTTAAAAAAAATAGTCATGAAAGTGATAAATTTAATTTTTTTATTAAATTAAAAAAATTTTTTATAAAATTTAAAATTGAAAGTATTTATAATTTTTTTAAAAACGTTTACTTTTATATTTATTCAAAGAAATATTATTACAAGTTAATTAATTTAAAAAAAAAAAATAATATATTTAATAAAAATTTTAATAAAATACATAGTTTTTTACTAAACAAAAATAATTTTTTATGAGTAATTTTTATTCCAAAACAGAATTGTTGCAAGTTGGATTTAGAAAAGTAGGTCAAAATAATAAAATATCTAAAAAAGTAATATTTCATCAAATTAATGGTACTATTGGAAAAAATGTTAGAATAGATGACAATGTAATAATTAAAGGAAAAATAAAAATAGGCTCCTATGTTCATATTGCAAATAATAGCATTTTATCTGGCGCAAAAAGTGGTATTAAAATTGGTAATTTCTCAGGTGTTTCTTTTAATACTCTGATTTTATGTGGCACGGATGATTTTTTTGGAGATTCTTTTCCTGAGCAATGTGTAAAATTAATAAAAAAATCTAATCTTTTTTTTAAATCTTTTGATCAGCAAATTGTTATTGGTAATGGATGCTCAATTGGAGCAAGATCAACTTTATTGGCTGGAACTATAATTAAAAATTTTTCTTCAATTGGTTCTCATAGTCTTCTTTTTTTAAAAACTGTTAACACAGGTACATATTTTAGTAATTTTAATTTAACTAAGCCAATTATTAAAAAGAGAAATTTAAAATCTTTGCAAAAAAAATATAATCAACTAAAAAAATATTTATAAAATTTTTGAGTTTTTTAAATCTTCATATAAATTTTTTCTTGAAAAAACAAATCTTAGTTTGCACTTTTTTGATAATTCTTTATCAGAGATTTGATCACCAACTACAAAACTTCCTTTTTTAATAATATTCCATTTTTGATTAAGGTATTTTATCATTCCATCATTTGGTTTCCTAAAATTACAATTTTTTTTATATTTTTTTAATTTAGCATTTGGATGATGTGGGCAATAAATAACATCATCAAAATATATTTTTTTTAATGCAAATTTTTTTTTTATGTATAATTGTAATTTTTCGAATTTAATTAATGAAAATTTTTTTTTAGCAATACCAGCTTGGTTTGTAATTATAAATATATGATATCTTTTTTGAAGCAATGCTAAAGCTTTAAATACTCCTGGTCTAATATGAAAATTTTTTATTTTATTTACATATCCATAATCATAATTTATTACGCCGTCTCGATCTAAAAAAATAGCTCTTTTTGAAATAAGTTTCTTCAAAGTTTTTTTTGCATAATTAATTGAATTGTATGATCCTATATCTAAAAAATAGTTATTATAGTATTTGCCACAAACTTTTTTCTTTATAATTAAATTTTTAATTATTTTATTTTCTAGGGAAATTTTTTTTGATTTTATAAATTTGAAGATTTTTTTTTTAAAAAAATATATACCACCATTTGTGTATTGAGATCTATGGTCAAAATTTATAATATTTTTTTTATTTAATTTTAAATTATTAAGTTTTTCAGAATAGTTTTTAGATTTTGTAAGTGCCAATGTACATATTTTATTATTTTCTTTTCCATTTTGAAAAAAATCATTTAGATTTATATCAAAAAAAGTATCACCATTAATTAAAATAAAATTTCTTTTTATTTTATTCTTAACGAGACTTAATGCGCCACCGGTATCTAAAATTTTTTTTTCATTTAAATATTCTATTTTTACAAAATTATTCTTACTGTTATTAAATTTTTCTTTTATTTTATATCCTTTGTATCTTCCTAATAAATAAATTTTATTTAAATTAAATTTACAGATATTATTAATTAAATCTTGCAAAAAACTATTTTTTGTAATTTTAATTAGTGGCTTGGGAGTATTTTTTGTGACTTTAGATATTCTTGAACCATATCCTCCTACTAATATTACACAATCAAATTTATCCATCAATTTAGCTTATAAATATTGACAAGAATTTACAATAATATATTACCCATTCGATGAGTTTTGATACCGTTAGTAAATTTGAAAATTTAATTAGTGATTATTTCAATGCTCCCTTTGCAGTCGCAACTGATTCATGTACGCATGCACTGGAACTTTCAAAAATTTAAAAAAAAAAAAAAAAAATTAAAATCCCAAATCAAACTTATGTTTCAATCCCAATGTTACCCATGAAGCTAGGTATTTCTTTTGAGTGGGAGGAATTAAATTGGAAAGATTATTATTATTTATCTAATGATATAATTGATGCAGCAGTTTTTTGGAAAAAAGGAGGTTATGTTAAAAATACTTTAATGTGTTTAAGTTTTCAGTTTAAAAAACATATCAATATAGGTAGGGGTGGAATGATTTTGACTGACGACAAAGATGCTAGAGACATGTTAATTAAGCTTTCCTATGATGGAAGAGAAAGAGAAAAACCATGGATGGAACAGAATATTAGTCATTTGGGGTATCATTATTATCTTACACCAGAATCTGCAGCTCAAGGTATTGAAATATTTAATAAAAAAAAAGATGAAAAACCTAAAAATTGGTCATATAGAGATTATCCAGTATTAAATAATATGAAAGTTTTTAAATAAAATGAAAAATAATATTGGCAGAGTTATCGTTACAGGTTGCGCGGGGCACATTGGTGCAATGCTGACTGAAAAATTACTTATTGCTGGTTATAATGTTGTTGGCATTGACAAGTTAGTTTTTGGTGAAAATTTGGCTTTTCAATTAAGTAGGTATAATAATTTTTTATTTTTAAAAAAAGATATAAACGGCAGTTTAGATTTTTTAAAAATAAACAAAAATGATTGCATTATACATATAGCAGCTTTGGTTGGACCAGTTTGTGAAATGTATAAAAAAATTGCTGAGAAAACTAATTTTATGAGTGCAATAAAAATAGCTAAAATAGCAAAAAAAAAAAGAGCAAAATTTATTTTTTTGAGTACTTGTAGTAACTATGGAAAAAGTGAGACTATAGTAGATGAAAATTCCAAGTTAACACCTTTAGGAAAATATGCTCAGACCAAGGTTAAATCTGAATTAAAAATTTTATCATTAACTAATAAATTTAAAGTTTTAAGATTGGGAACGATATGTGGAATATCTTTAAAGCAAAGATTTGATACTATGTTTAACGAATGGATTTTCGAGGGATATAAAAATAAAAAAATTTCAATTTATCAAGAAAATGCTTTTAGACCTTTTATTCATATAGAAGATGCTACAGATATAATAATTAAAGTTTTGCAAAAATATGACAAATTGAAATATCAAGTTTATAATATTATGTCTTTTAATGTCACAAAAATTAAATTAGCTAGAGAAATAAAAAAAAGAATTAAAGGACTTAAAATTGTTTTAGCAAAAAAATCAAAAGATATGAGAGATTACAAAGTCTCAAGAGATAGATTTGATAAAGAATTTAATTATAAATTTAAGTACAATTTATCTAGGAGTTTATTTCAGGTTTTGAATTCTGTAAAAACAATAGATATTAATAATCGTGAAACTTACGATAATACAAAGTATAGTTTTTAAATAAATTTTTTTTCTAAAATTTTACACAATATTTGTCCTAAAAATATCTGCATTATTTGAATATGTTCAGTTTTATTTGATGGAAATATAATACTATAATCAGCATATTTTTTAGATTTTCCTCCATTGTTTCCAGAAAAACAAAATGATGTAATTTTTTTTCTTTTTGCCATTTTTAAAGCTTCTATAATATTTTTACTATTGCCAGATGTTGTTATTGCTAAAATTATATCATTAGGATTTCCTATGGCATCTATTTGTCTTGAAAAAATTTTATCAAAAGAATAATCATTTGCTATTGCTGTAATTATAGAAGTATCCGTAGATATAGATATTGCTGGTTTTGCAGTTGGATTTTTTTTGTTAAACCTGACAACCATTTCCGCTGCCAAGTGTTGAGCGTCAGCAGCACTGCCTCCGTTTCCAAAAAAAATTATTTTACCTCTTTTTTTAATTGTTTTTTCTGCTGAAAAAACTAATTTTTTAAAATTTTTTGAGAAGGTCAATGATTTTAAGTTTTCAAAATTTCTAATAATATTATTTATTTCTAATATAAAATATTGGTTATCTACTTTCATTTGCAATTAATGTATTATTATCATAATTTAAAATTTATTTTTTTTTCTCATGTCAATTTTTTTAAATATTAAAAAATCTATTTTTCTTTTAACTCAAAATGGATTTAAAAAAAATATAATAATGTTTGTTTTATTTTCATTCATTATGGCATCATTAGAATATCTAAGCATTGGGATATTTATACCAATACTAAAGTTTATTCTTGTAGATTTTGATGTTTCATTTGGCATATTTGATTTAAATATAAGTAAAATTAATAAAAACGAGGTTATTTTTTTTTCATTTGCATTAATTTTTTTAATTTTTTTTATAAGATTTTTATTTTCAATTTTTTTTATAAATTACAAAAATAAAATAATTTATAATATTAATCTTAAATTTTCTAGAAAATTATTTTCAAAATACTTATATGAAGATTACTCTTTTCATTTAAAAAAAAATTCTTCCGAATTAATTACTATGATGAATGAAGTTTTGGGTTTTAGTACAGGAGCCATTTATTATTTATCATCTCTTTTTATAGATTTGGTAATTACTTTTTTTATTATTGTTTTGTTATTTCAATTTGAATTTATTGGGACTATTTCGATGCTTTTGTTATTTTCTTTATTTTTCTTCATATATTATTTTTATTATAATAAAAAAATTAGAGAAATCGGAAAAAATAGAGTTATTTACAACAATAAACGTCTTAAATTTTTACAAGAATCTTTTTCGGGGATAAAAGAGTTAATTATTTATAATGTTAGAAAAGTTTTTGAAGAAAGATTGGATAAAATACATTCTTTTTTTTTTTCATTATCATTAAAAGAAAGAAAAATAGAATTTTTACCTAGAATTTTTTTAGAATTTATAACTTTAATTTTTTTTATAATTTTAACTTTAATTTTATATTTAATTGGAAAAGAAAATGAAAGTATTTTAGTAACTATTAGTATTTTTGCAATGGCTGGTTTTAAGTTAATGCCTTGCGTCAGTAGGATTTTAAATTCAACTCAAAATCTTAGATCACGAATTTTTGCAGTTAATAAAATTTATGATGAATTAATTTTTCAAAACGAAAATGATTTTTTTAATGGCGTTGATAATGACAAGCAAAGTATTGAAAAATTAAAATTTAATGATTCTATTTTTTTTAAAAATATTACATTTAGATATAATAAAGAATCAAAATACATATTTGAAAACTTATCATTAAAAATTTTAAAAGGGTCAAGTGTAGGTATTTATGGAAAAAGCGGTTCAGGAAAAAGTAGTTTCGTTGATTTATTGTCAGGTTTTTCTTACGCCGAATCTGGTAGTATATTAATAGATAATCAGCCTTTAAATAACTACAACAGACTTAATTGGTACAAAAATATTGCTTATGTACCGCAAAACTATCAAATCTTAGATGACTCAATTTATAATAATATAATTTTTGGTAATTCTTTAATAAATGATGAAAAAATTGTGAATAAAAAAATAAAAGATATTCTTGATCAACTTGATTTAACAGAAGTTGTTGAAAACTTGCCTTTAAAAGTACATACAAGAATTGGGGAGGGTGGCATAAGTTTATCAGGTGGACAAAGACAAAGAGTTGTTTTGGCCAGGGCACTTTTTAAAGAGTCAGATGTTATAATACTAGATGAGTCTACTAATGCCCTCGATTCAATTACAGAAAAAGAAATTATTGATTCTATTTTGAGCATTCAAAACAAAACAGTAATTATTATTTCTCATAAATTAAATTCAATTAAAAACTGCAGAAATTTACTAATGTTTGAAAATCAAAAGATTAATCAAATAAGATGAAAAAAATAAACGTAGCAATAATAGGAGCTGGTAAAATTGCCGAAGAACATATTAAGGCCTTTAAAGCTACGAAAAGGGTAAATATTGTTGGTATATATAGTAGAACTTTTTATAAGGCATCAATGCTAGCAAAAAAATATAATATAACTTTTGTTTCAAGCAATATTAAAGATTTATATTATTTATCAAAAGCTGATTTGCTAATTATTGCTGTTAGCGTTATTAGCACTAAAAAAGTTTGCATTGAAGCACTTAAATTTAACTGGAAAATTTTATGCGAAAAACCTATAGGTTGTAACTATGATGAATTTAAAGAAATATTATTATCATCTAAAAATATTAACAATTTATATGTTGCATTAAATAGGGTTCATTTTTCTAGTACAAAAAATATTTTATCAAATTTAAAAAAAATAAAATCTAAGAGAATTATTCATTTATTTGATCAAGAGCAGCCAAATTTTCTAAATAATAAACTACCATCAAAGATTAAAAATAACTGGTTATATGCAAATTCTATTCACATACTAGATTTTTGTAGAATTTATGCGAGAGGAAAAATTGTTAAAATTAGTAAATTATTCTTCTATAAAAATAAAATTAAAAAATTTTTTATTTTTCAAATTTTGTTCACATCTGGAGATGTAGTTCTTTATCATTTAGCATGGAATATTCCTGGTCCATGGTCGGTTCAAATTTTTTGTGATGCAAATTATTTTGAAATGAAGCCATTAGAAAAAGCGTCACAAAAGTCACTTATAAATAATAAATTAAATCAAAATTTTAATTTAGATATAAATGACCAAATATTTAAGCCTGGATTTAAAACTCAAGCAGAGGAAATGTTAAAAATAATTTTAAAAAAAAAAAGCCAAGTGCCTAATATTAAAGATATTGTTTTTACTAAACAATTAATTAGAAAAATATGCAAAAAGTTTTAGTAACTGGAGCAAGTGGATTTTTAGGCTACAATTGGTGTAAATTAATAAATAAAAAATTTAAAGTTTTTGGAATTTATAATAATAACAATATCAAAATAAAAGATGCTAATTTAATAAAATGTAATTTAGATAATAAAAATAGGACAGAAAAAATCTTAAATTTAATTAAACCTAATATTATTATTCATTGTGCAGCCAATTCAAAGATTGAAGATTGTGAAAAAAGAAAAAGAAAAACTTATTTAATAAATGTAAAATTACCGACTTTTTTATGCAAATATTGTAAAAAAAATAAAATTAAATTTGTATTTATATCTTCGGATCATTTATTTAGTGGAAAAAAAGAATTTTATAATGAAAAAAGCAAAACCTCTCCTCAAAATTTTTACGCCAAAACAAAAATTTTGGCTGAAAAAAAAATTCTTAATAATTGTAAAGAATCTTTGATTATTAGAACCAATTTTTTTGGCAAAGGTAAAGTTAATCATAAATCATTTGGTGACTTTATTATTAATAACTTAAAAAAAAAAAAATATATAAATTTATTTTATGATGTTTTTTTTACACCAATTTTTTTACCAAATTTGATTTTTTCTACTCATAAATTAATTGAGTTAAAAAAAAAAGGTATTTAAAATATCTGTTAAAACGAAAAAATATC
>Ga0129324_10001804_pt1 | contig 13516 bp, 18 predicted proteins | sample CPBDNA_7_FD_96879 | JGI IMG/M metagenome (GOLD analysis project Ga0129324, IMG submission 96879) | Freshwater to marine salinity gradient microbial communities from Chesapeake Bay, USA - CPBay_Spr_15_0.2_DNA | ecosystem: Environmental > Aquatic > Marine > Coastal | place: USA: Chesapeake Bay... | reverse complement strand
TCATCAGCCGGAAACCCTCGTTGCGCTTCACTGCGTCCATATTCCCGCCGGGCGGTGCGTTCGGGTTCATCACGATCATGTCGTCAGGGGCCGCATAGCCGGGGACGCCTGACCATTTGAAGAATTCCAGTTCCGAAACGGTCGGCTCGCGGGTCGGGAACATATCGCCCGCCACTGCCGTATCCGGCGCGAGGAGGGACGCTGCCAAGCTACGCACTACAGAACCGTGATGCCGGTGTTGACCGAGGGAACGCCGGTAAAGTGACGACCCCCGCCGAAGATATCCGCCGAAACCATGACCCCCGCCGTGGGCTGGTCGCTGTCAATCAGCATGTCGAAATACCTCTTGTATTGGCCCGCAGCTGCCTCGAACGGCAGGCCCTCGGACAGCAGATATTCGTAGATCAGGGCGTAGGTCATCAGTTCTTCGTCCAGAATGCCGGTGTCCGTGTCCGCTGCCCAGGCGGTCTGCGCGACAGCACCGGACGATTGACACCAGTTCTTCGAGACGTATTCAAAAGCCAGTGTCTCACCCCCGGCAGGGGCAGGCAGGATGAACACGGAACCACCGCGATATATGAATTTGCGGTTTGATGTGTTGCTGTAGCTTCCAGCCACAAAGCCCTGCCACTCAACGGACGTTATAGGCCCGGAGACGAGAAACAGGTTCGTCCGGTCCCAGAACGTCTCGGGGATGAAGCGGTCGAAATCCGAAGGCAGGATCGAGGTCTGCTCAGACTGACCCAGCGCCGTGAACGTCTGCTCTTTGCGGATCACTTGCCAAGACACGGCCTTCATCAGCCTGCGCCCGACCTTGTCCGCATAGCGCAACAGCTTCTGGGCATCAGGAGCCGTATTGCCGACGATGGACGAGGGTTGGGTGATGCCGATCTCGTCGGCGGCGTCTTGGGTGATCGAAAGCAAAGTCATTCGGCACCTGTTAGGTATTGCATCATCTCATCGAACATGGCGCGTTGCTCCGGTGTGTATGCCTGCTGGTTGAAGTCGTCCGGCCACTGCTTGAAGGCATAACCCCGGAAGTATCCCGGCAGGCCGGAAATTGCCGACCACTGCTCGAAAGGGCGCTTTTCTCCAAAGTTCTCCACTGCGTACTGGTACTGCTCGCGGAGTCGCCCCTGCTGTTCCGGCGTCATCGACTGCTGAAACTGCTGGTAGTAACCGGCAACCTTCGGGTCTTTCTGGATGAGCCAGTGCGAGGCCACATCGCCCAGCACATCGAGCGGCTTCGTGTCCTCGCTGTAAATTTCGACGCCCGGTGCCGATCCGAACTCTTGCGGACGGGGGCGATCAGGTGTGCCGGTCTCGTCCGGGGGCCAGAACTCCAGAAACCCCTCGCTGCCGCCCGGATTGACCTTCCCCTTAATCCCGTACCTTTGAATGATCGGATATTGTTCCATAGCCTGCTGGAAAACGTCGGGAGCCTGCTTTTCCCCCGAGGCCAGTAACATTGACGCCAAACCGCCCGAAGGCTGTGCTGGTATCGCCCGGCCCATTAGCGACTCCGTGAGTCTCATTCAGGTGTCTCCATGCCCCGCGCCCGCGCCCAGGCGATGCCGTCGCTCTTCTTGCCGCCCTTGAAGCCCAGCGCCTTCAGATCGCCCAGAACCGTGAACCAAGGGCGGTCCCAATCCAACGTGGCCTCCGAGACAGCCTCTGGGACGGCCACAGGCGCGTTCACAGCAGCCAAAGCCTCGTCCTTGGTCTTGTACCAGCCGGACTCGTCCCGCCCGTCCCAGACCTTCTCTATACGGCCCGCAACGACGCGGAAACGGCGTTCCTGGTAGGACATGACTTCTCCTGTAAAATGACCGCCGCACGGCGATCTCCGATCTCTATCGGGCGGTTGCTCTTCGCCGCCCATGCTTTCAGCTTGTCCGCATACCCCGCGTCGTCCGCGTCGTCCGCAAGAATGACGGAGCATTCCAATTCATCCAGAAACCGCGTCCGGTCGCCCATCAGTCGAGGCGGACCGTCGATCAGGCCCAGCGCGAACTTCTTAGGCATCTCGGCCCGGTCCTCGCTCAGATCGTACCAGCCGTCTTTCAACGGGACCGTCACGATGGCGATATTCCGAACACCAGCCGCATACGCCATATTCCGCAGCATCAGCGCGTAAACGTCCGAATGCTCCATCGCCCAGACCGTCTGATCCGGGTTGGCAGCAGCCATCAAAACCGTCGTCAAGCCACTTCCGGCCTCGATGATCGGCCCCCCAGCCTTGCGCGCCAGCAGCACCGCTAGGCTCAATACGTCAACATCCGCCCCCCAGCGGTTGTCCAAGGCCTTGATGGCCTCCCGGTAGTCTTCGGGCGTCTCCTCCCCGTCACGAACCAGCGCAGCAATATGGGCCAGTGTGGTGCCTCTCTGACGGCGCAGCATGGCCGCAAGGCTGTCGGTAATAATATGCTTGCCAACATGCCCCAGTCGCAGATCAGCGGCAGCGAATACCCGCCCGCCCATCTCGACCCAGCGCAGGCAGAAACCAATATCCCCACCCAGGCGTCCGTCGCTGTGATAGGCCCGCTCGAATATGACCGGGATCGTATTTCCGGCCTTGCGGAACTTCTTGGCCGTCAGGGCCATGCGCTCAAGAACGTGCCGCTTGATCCGCATGAAGCCGGTCGGCAGGCCCTCGACCTCAAGCAAGCCGTCTTTCGGTTCCGCGCATCCTGCTTTGCCCCGGAAGGGCAGGCGGTCCTTGTCGCCTTCTCGTCTGTAGGGGTAAACGCCCCCAACGATGTCGCAGTCAAAATTGCATAACTTAACGAGGTGTTCCGGCTCCCAGGATACGTCCGCATCCAAGAAAACCAGTTCCGAACAGTCCGAAGCGAGGAACTCTGCGACGACCGTGTTTCTGGAATCGTCAACATGACAATTGCCGCTCAAAAGCATGTAGGCCGTCTGGATGCCCCCTTGGTGCAGGGCTTCGCGCGACCTCGCTATCGCGTATGTGTAACTAGCGTCAGGGCTGTCATAGACAGTGGTTGCCAAACACACCTTCTGCCCGGTAGCGGGCAAACCGGCGTCATGGAACAGATTGCTCATACTTTCTCCCGTAAGGTAGGGGGAGCGCCCGAAGGCAACTCCCCCATTCCCTTAACCGCCGGTGTTGATAAGGCCGAGGCTCAGAAGGGCCGCATAGAGGCGGTCGATCTTCGTCTCGTTCAACGTGGTGGTAGCCGTGGTCGTGCCCACGGCCGTGATGGCAGGCTGCACGATGGGCGTCGTCAGACCATAGAAGCCGACGAGGTCCGTCGAACTCTGGCCCAACAGAACGCCGTCAGGCCCGCCGTCAGAAAGCTGCTTGATAGCCATGTGATGGCTCCTTTCAGGTTATCAGTTGAAGCCAGCGCGGCAGGCGAGTTCCGGCCGGATAGCCTTATATCCGTACAGAACGTCGATGCGGCAGGGCAGATTGTCGTTGTTGATGTCGTAGTCGCGGACGATACGCATCGAGATGCCGTCCATGACCTCACGGGCCGCAAAGTCGAGACCCTTCGGCATAATCAAATCGGCCGTCGCAAAGGCGAAGGCTTCTTTGTGATACGCCATCGAGACACGGTAGTCGGCGCTGGCACCGATAGCCGTGGAATCGTCGGACTCGCGCTTCCAGATCGCACCGCCAGCCGTGGGCGAGGCAGAGACATTCTGGGTGGCACCGGAGGTGACGATGGCCGGGCTGATCGAAACCGTGGTTGCGGTCGCGCTCATATCAGCAGTCACGACGAACTTCATCAGTTCGCCCGTGTCGGCCTTGGTCTCGGGGTGGACACGGTTGCATCCGGCGAACGAGATGATGTCGCCCTGCTTCAGCGTACCCGAGCCTTCGGAGCCGTGCGTGATCGAAGAACCCGTCTGACCAGCCGCGCCGACCTTGTGGTCGCCGGTGCCGTCATCCGAACCCGTCGTGTGAGTCGGCCAGAGCGTGTTCTGAAACACGTTGGTGAAGCCGAGGAACTGATTACCGATCATGCCTTCACGGTAGTTCTTCGAAATCTTGCCCTGGTCGTTCTGAAGCGTCTTGAGAGCATCTACCAGATCGACGTTGTCCTGGGTCGTCATATTGAACGACCGGGGACTGATCGGCGTCAGGCTGTCGGTCAGCTTCTTGCCGAGGTTCAGAACGTCCGTGCTGGTGATGGCCGCGCCGACATCGGAGATTTCCTGGTAGACATCCTTGTACATGGACATGGCATCGGCCTCGATATTGGCCGCCAGAACCGACATCGCCGGTTCCAAGATGCGCTGCGAGAAGTCATCCAGGCTCAGGGTCAGGTCGGTCGAAGTGAACGACGTATCAACGCCCTTCTGGGTCGCAACCTGGAGGGTCACGCTCGTCTCGGCGGTGTCCTGAACGTCGATCACGCGCCCGGTGCGGACGGTGTACTTATTCGGGAGCCGAATCTTCAGCGAGTCACCGATCTTCGCGCCGCTCTGGGCAAAGCTGTCGTCATACTGACGGTCGATGCTGCCGATGAAGTTGCACTTCTGGTGCAGAATCCGCAGCGCCTCTCGGGTCACTGCGGTAGGGGTGAGGATTGTATTGGCCACTGTAGTTCCCTCTCAGGGATGGCGGCGTCTCTCGACGGCGCGTTGATATTCAGCCCCTTGCGATCTGTGCGTTGCGCCATTTCAGCCATTCGTCCGGGGTCATCTTGTCCGGGTCTTTGGCTGCCTTCCCGCCCTTGCCTTTGATCGGCGTGACGGGCGCGGCGGTCTGCTGCTTGGGGGCCGGTGCTTTGGTCTTGGCCTGCATCCGGTCGTAAAGCATCGCTTTGTGTGCCCACAAGGTCACTTTCGGGGACAATGCCCAATCTCTCTCAGCCTCCTCACGGCTTATCCCGAGGGATTCCGCCGCATAGTCGAGAACTGCCGGGAGATGATCGGCAACGAACCCCTTGACCGTGCGCTCGATCACGGCCTTGCCTTCGTCCTTGCGCCGGGCTAATTCGGCCTGCTGCGCCTGGGACAACTGCTGCTCGTAATTTGAGACTTTGGACACGACGCTCTGGAACTCGGCCTGCTTCTGCGCGAGTCGATCACTGACGCGGCGGGCCTGGTCCGGGTCGGACTGCCACATCGCGTTCATGTCGATCCGCGAAAGCTGCTCAAGCTCCGCCTTGATTTGCAGACCCTGTGAATAGGTTTGCAGGGCGTCACCGTTGAGGCTCACGATCTTCTCGACTGCGCTTTCCCGCGCTTCGAGAGCCTTGGCCTGCTCGGCAATAGCCTGTGACTTTCGGGTGTAGTCGCTCCAGGTGCCTTTGGAGAACTCCTCGATCTTGGCCCGCAACTCTTCCGGGACGCTGCCCTTGGGCAGTTCCATCTTGTTGCCGCCGAAGTCGAAAATATCGACCTCTGGCTCCTGTTCTTCTTCGTCTGACTCTTCGTCCGAACCTTCCCCTTCCGCCTCTTTCGGGGCATCCGGGTCCGTGTATGCCAGGCCCTTGTCCGTGACCTCCTCGGTTACTTCTTCGGTTTCAACCGGCTCGGCGGCTTCTTCCGGTACAACTCCCTCGCGGGCGGTTGTGTCGCTCATGGTAACTCCATCTATTGGGAATACGGCGTCTCACGACGGCGTCTACGCGGTTGGCGGGCCTCCGGGGGATGGCCTGCCGAGGTTGCCCGGCTGCGCGGCTCCGGGGTTCTGTTGCATGGGGACACCGCCCGGCATCATCGCAGGCATCCCTGGCTGTCCTTGGGGCTGCTCTGGCTGCGCGATACCCTCGGCGGCTTGTATCTGCGGCGGCAGCAGCAGCTTGAGCCGCTGTGCGACCTTGCCCGCGCCCACGAAGTCCAGATGCTCAAGCAGGATGTCGCCAATGAACGGCGCGGCAGCAGGCACGGACCGCATGAGTTCGATCAGCGTCTCGCGCGTTTCCTCGCGCTGGGTTGAATAGGACGGACCCGTCTGGACCGTCACGTCGTACTTGCCGACGCTCAGATCGTAGAGCCGTTCCGTGTCACTGATTTCCATTGTTCGACCCCACCAGCTTGACGACTTTCTCGGTCATGTCCTCGCCCAAGATACGGATGGTTTGGCGGGGGCTGTATACCGCCGGGATAATCTCCACCAGCACCTTGCCCGCGTACTGGATGGCGCGGCTCAGGTTGTCGATGAAGTGGAAGTTCGACACATCGCTCTCACGCTGCCGGGCCAGGATTGCACGGCCAGAGGTCTCGTTGCTCTTCGCCCCAATGGCAGCGTCGTAGATGCCCGTCACGGCCTTGATGTCGTCGGCGGCGTTCATGGCCTCCTGTAGGGCACCCGCAGGCACCCCCGCGAAGGCATTGCGCTGCGGAGCGCCACCACTCGACGGATCGTATTCAAGGAAGGCGAAAGACCGTGTATTGGCGTTCGCCCACTTGTCCTCTTGCCCCTTCGGGATAAACCCCACCGGCCCAATCCACGGCGCTCGCGGAGCCAAGGCGACCAGTTCAGTGGTCTGAGACCGCCAGAAGTTCATCATCATCTGCGGGTCTCGGGCATCGCGCGTCATGGACCGGAAATGCCGCCTGCCGTCAACGATCACCTCGTCACCCCAAACCGGACAGATCGGGATGGTGGAACCAGGCCAGGAATCCTCCTCCAGAACCTCGGCGCCGTTGATAATCCTACGCATGACTTCGTAGTAGGACACAGACCGGCGGCGGGTCTCGGTGATACCAGTGGCTGCCATGACGGCCTGGACGATCTCGTCGTCCGTGCCCCCTGTGGCGGACATACCCCCAGCTTCAAGTATCGCCTTGGCCCTGGCAGGCATCTGATCTTCGCGCATGATCGAGCCGTCGGAGAGCATGACGATGTCGCGCTTCTTTTCCTTGCGCAGCCAATACTCAGCGACCCTGATCTTGTCGTCGTCCAACCAGTTGTTCATCGAATCCCGGTTGTCACCCTCGAACGAGATAGGCTCGCACTTCGGATAGCGGGACTTGAACTGCGCCTCAGTCAGGAAGTCGCTGACAAAGGCATAGTCCCAGTCCTCGGCGTCGTACCGCGTTGAATTCGGGTCCCAATGCACCATGAGCGGGTTGGGCACCCGGTGGATTCTGGCTTCCAGATCGAACGTCTCGTCATGGGCGTAATCAATGCCGATGCGAAAGAACCCAAAGCCACCTGATACCGCGTGGTCGATTGCGGTGTCATAAGCAACGTCCGCAGGGCTGCCGCGTTCGATTGACCGGATCAGACCGTTGATAACCTCAGATGTAGCAACGTCGGCGTCGTTATCGACCGGGTGGACCTGAATCGACGGTTTGTTCTGCCGGGCATCGTTCACCACTTGGCGAATCAACGGGTTCATCTTGTTGATGGTCAGGCACGGACGGCCTTCTTCTTCGCGCTGCTTTCTGATCTCCTCCGGCCACTGCTCGCCAAGACGAGAAAACCGGATATCCGCTTCCGCGTTGTTCCGGTTGAAGTCCGTCGCCTCGGCGCTTTCCTCGAACCGTTCGAGAGCCTCCACCATAACGGACTCTTTGGTTTTATCTTCAGCCATTGAGCCAGCCCCCGAAAATTAGCGCAGCGGTCGCGCCCAGAACGCCGCCATAAAACAACTCCCCCAAGGGCGGGCCTTGTTCAAAGTTCGTGATCCGCGACGGAATGGCCCATCCGACCCAATAACAGACCGGCATGGACGCGGCACCGAGGGTGAAAGCCAAATATGTCGGGTCGCCGGACAGAAATACCAGAGGCCCACCGACCACGATGCCAAGCGCCACGCCCTTGATTAGCAGACCCAAGAAGTTGTGGCGGAAGCGTTGCGCCTGGTTCCATCCTTGCTTCTCGGGGCCAATGAGGTAGGAGATGGGAACCTCGGGGTCGTCCAGATGTCCATTCGGGTTCCGCCCCAGGTCCATGTAGGTGCCGTGGCCCAAGTTGTTTATGAAGTAAACGGTGACCAGGGTCGCCACCAGCGTCCCCGCGAAGGCCAGCCAGCCCAGCGAGACCAGCGGCAGGACCAGCCCCACGGACAGGAGAATGGCGAAGGACAGTCGCCCCCAAGGGTGGCTAATATTGAACAGGCCGCCACGGATGCGGTAGGTTAGCGCGCCGAGTAGAAAGGCCGGGATCAGCCAGGTCATGCCGGACCCCACGACGCCATTGTCAAAACGGGGTTGCGGATGGACACACCGCTCAACGTCATTTGGATGGTCCGGCCGGTTTGCGTCGTGGCGAACGCATCGCTTGCGCCGGTATGGTTGCCAGAATTTACACCATCCTCGACGCCGTTCGCATCGAAGCCTTCGGTCAACCCGGTCCATGTGGCGGTACGGTTTGAGGACGCCGCGCCGCTATAGGCGATGGCAACGCCGTTGGCCGGAATGTTTAGGGTGGACGAAAGCGGGCTGGCACCTGTCACACCGCTTGATGCATGTGCCGTGGCGGTCGCGCCGACGATGCGCCAGACGCCAATACCCATGCCGACTTCGCTGCCGGACCAAGTCCAGACGATGTTTCCGGTCGTCCCGGTCGGAACCGCCGCCTGCCAGAGCGCGCACTGCTCGCCGCCGGAGTTGGTTGCGGCGACAACCTGGGCAGCGGACACCCCGCCAATGGTGACAGACGAAACCGTATGGACGGCGTTTGTTGAAAACCCGCCAACGACGATGATGCGATCAGACGCAGCCGCGCCAAGCGCCACACCGGAGAAGGTGTAGGCCGTCGCAGAACTGCTATCTATGGCGTTGGCTACAAGGGACACTTCGGCAATGCTGCCGCCGCCAACCCCCGACGCTGCCATCAATGCGCGGTTGCTCAACATCAGGCCATCGCCAATCCAGCTGTGAAGCCGTACCAGATTGTCCCGCCGTCAACTGTGGTGAATGTCAGAATATCCACTCCCGCTGCGGTCAAGGTCGGAGCCGTCCCGCCCGCCCAGTTCACACTTGCGGGCCAGTTCACGGTCTGGCTTCCGCCGTTGGTGATGATCGCCGTGAAGCTGCAAGCCGTGCCTGTGGCAGACGGGTTCGAGAACGTGAATGTGTTGGTCGAGGTGTCCACCGTCAGCGTGACGACATTGCCCAAGGTCAGGTCGATATCCTGGGTGCCGCCGCCCGTCGAGCCGATGGCGTTGACCGTCTCGGCGTAATCCTCAATCTGGGGCCGACTGAGAATCTGATCGGCATAGCTTTGGGTGCCGGTAAAGGTGTTGGCCCCCAGCGCCGCAGCGCCCAGGCTCGCCCGGGCAGTCGCACCACTCTCAGCAACCCAGGTCGTGCCGTTGCCCACGATGATGTTGCCGTCCGTAACGGCCAACCCGGCAATGTCCGTGAGGCCGGTGCTGTAAACCCGAACGGCGCTGCGAATGGTGCCCATCAGATCAACCTTTCGCCAGGAGGCAAACGGCGGGGCCTGCCGAGTAGTCGCCCGTCTTCACACCGAGACGAATATCCTGCCCCCCAGCGGCGTCGAAGATAGCCTCGCTGGCAGCCGTGAACGTGGTCACATCGCGCCAGTTAGTCCCGTCATGCATCGCCTGGAGCGTCACCGTCGTTCCCGAAAAGGAACCGGACACGCTAACGTCGGCGCTCTCTCCAGGGCCGACAGACAAAGCGTCGGTGAACGTGTTCTGCGCCGCAATACTCGCGGAGACGGTTTTGGGTGGTTGGGTCATTAGGTTGATCCTTCGTCGGTCATATTTATCGCATCCAGCCGCCCGTCCCCATCGGAGCCACGCGGACCTTGACTGTTTTCTGTGTGGTCAGGCGCGGGAACAGCTCAGTTAGTGCCCAGACCAAGGCATCCACCCGATCCGGCGACCCGTCGCCTTCATATCCTCCGGCGGTCATCTGCATCATCTGGTCCTCAAGCTGGGGAAACACCCCAACGTGAGATATGCGCCCCAGGCTGTAGAGCGCGCTGATCGGCTCGGCTCGGACGTGCTTGCCGCGTGTCGCCCTCACCTCGACGATCTTCAATCCCGGTCGGACGCTGTTCAACGTATGGCGCACCATATCGCCGCCCTGGTTGACCTCGATCACGACGGCGTCGGCTTCGTACCTGTCATGCGCCGCAATGGCCCTGGCGGCCCACTGGTGCGGCGAACCCTTCATCGAAACGTCGTCCAGCACATAACCCCGACCATCGGCGCCCAAGGCGCAGACCACGATGCCGTGTTCGTCACTGTTCGTCCCCGACGAGATAGCCGGATCAACCGCCACCACGATGCGTTCCAGGTCAGGTGCCTCGGCCCTGCGGCCTTCGTGGATCGTCGCACGGTTCCAAATGGCACCAACGGCCATCGGTTCGTATTCACCCAACCAGACATGCCCGTATCGCTCCGGCTTGTGCAGCCGGTCGAACTCTCGCTCGGCAGTCAACTCAGCCGGAAAGAACGGGTTTGAATCGTAGTTCACCCGCTTAATCACCGCGTTCTCTGGAACAGCCACACCCCGGAACCGCTGGTCGATAGGGTCCGACGGGTGGCGCGGGTTCCATGAGAACCACAACTCCGACCCGGCCTTGCGGATTGTCGGAATCAGTATTTCGAGCGAACTGGCCGAGATCGTCTGAGCCTCCTCGACCCAAACCCGGTCGATGCCTTCCATGCTCTTGATCTGGTCGGCGGTCATCTTACCCAAACCGGCGAAGATGAACGTCGTCCCGTTCCGACCTCGGATCTCGTTCTGGATGCTCTCGTAAAAGCCACCCAGGCCCATAGCTTCGATCTTGTCGTCCAGCAGCTGCTTGACCGAATCCTTGATCGACAACTGCACCTCACGGGCGCAGAGGATGCGGAGCCGTTTCTGCGCCCCCTCGATCAGCAGCGCGGCGGCGAAGCTGTGCGATTTGGCTGAACCTCGGCCGCCGTAATAAGCCTTGTATCGGTGAGGCTCGAACAGTGGCGCAAAATCTTCGGGAAGCTCAACTTCCATTGCTGACGAAATTAACCGTCACCGCTACGTCCTTGCCCTCGGAGTCCGTGAAGCCGTGGTTCATCTTCTCACTCCACCCCATCCGGGTCTTCGACCACCATATCGCCGCAGTCGTGTCGCCGCCGATAGCTTTGTTGAACAGCGTGCCGCCGATCTTGGCGTTGGCCCTTGTTGAAGCCGTGTCCAGTTCCTCGCGGAAATGCTTGCGGAGCGTCTTGGGGTCGATTCCACCCCGGATGACCCGCGCAACGCTCTCCTGCGGAATTCCCACGGCGATCATCTGCTCGACCATCTTCCGCTCGTCGTCGGTCGGCTTGAATGTGGGGCACGTGATCTTTTTAGGCGGCATCGGCTTTTATAGTCGGGAATGTCTCGCCACTTCCCTCAAGTGTTGCCTGCTCGCCGGTAAAGGCTTCCCAGCGCTTCACCGCGACGTCGACATAGGCGGGGCTGAGTTCCATGGCGTAGATCGCTCGTCCCGTCATCTCGCCGGCGATGATCGTCGTGCCCGATCCTGAGAACGGTTTGTAGACCGCTTGGCCGGGGCTGCTGTTGTTTTCAATGGGGCGCTTCATGCACTACTCCTTGATGCTCGCCGCTATCTGGACGACCTGTTGTTCGCTGTGTGTCCTAGCGTTCGCCGCGTAGGGCACAAGGTCGCTCACGCTGCGGTCAACGATTGCTGACATTGATCCTCGTGTTCTATCGGGGCCGCGCTGTCCGGTCCTCTGGGATATGTCCGTGATGTGGCCGCGCGCTGTCACCCCGAAGGGGGTCGCCAGCCGTTCTCGATACAGATCGAGACGGCTCGGCGAATATAATCGGGTTCATGGCCTGCGAAGATGCAGACGAGGTTGAAATCGGGTGAGGATGAAAACAGGAACCCTTGGGCCTTCCTGCGCTGGAAAAGGCGAAACCAAAATCAGCGTTGATGGCTCAACCACGAAGGGGAAGGCTATGGACCTTTTGGCAACAGCGGTTCCAGTGGAAAACGGTATTGAGACAGTCGATACAATCGAATACGCGGGACACCTATGGCTTGTGCCCATTTGGGCCGACCAGCCTGGCGGAGAACTGACCACACCAGCGCGACTAGTGTGCCTCTCTTTTCTGCCCCACCAGAAGACGGCGTAATTGGGCCACGACTACGTATTGAATGTGCCGTTACCAAAAGAGATTTTTGATTTTGAGGCCCCATTACCAACAGGGTCAGGACTTCTGATCTTGGACCCGATGCGCCTAAATATGCCGAAGTACCGCCGCGTAAATTGACCGATTCTTCGGTCGGGAACCATGAAACAACCGGCATCACCCGGCTCAATCGGCCGGGGTTTTTGGGTTATCATCGCCCGAATATGATAGCCGACTATTGGCTTTCACCACCGTCGAACTGAATGACGATAAGACGATGCAACGCCACGGGACGTATGAAATCACCCTAGACGACTTAGTCACAGCAAGCACCGATGCCGTCGATCTCGGCGCGAGGATGTTTCAATTCTCGCATCGCCTCGTTGACGAACTGGTGCCCCAGAACTACCCGCACAAGATCATGGGCGGCTTCTGATGGAAGCTCGTCTGAATCCTCCCACCGCCTGAGCTTTCTTCTAACCTCATCCTCAATCACCGCAACGGCGCGGATCGCGCTGGCCTGTCGAAGCATAGCTCAACTGCCTTCGTCGGGAATTGCTATGTTAAGTATACAATGCTCGCGGTTTCTAAATACGGGAAATTGGGCGCAAGTCGCCCGATTAACGACATCTAGGCATAAGTTGTCCCCGCCTGTCAATAGGTAGATTGCCACCCCCGTTGGCGGCAATACAGGCGGAGGCCGTCTAGCAAATTCTCACGCGCCCAGCCGTTGCGCTTGCGCCTCTGAATATCGACCTCTCTCAATCCTCTACCATCGGCCACAACGTCAAGGACGGCGGGTACGTTGATGCGGTCTTTCTGCGCCTGTTTAGACCATTGCCGGAACCGCTCGATCAAATCCGTCCTACGGTCGAGAGCGTGATCGATGCTGGGGTCTCTGCGTTCAAACGACTGGACCTTGTAGCCGACCGGACCGATGAGGGCGACATACCCGGCATAAATCATTCCGGCTGCGTCCTGCTCCCAGGCCGTAAGGGAATCGATTAACCGCGCATCGGTCTTGCGACGGCGGCAGAGGATCGTGGTTCGCTGCTCGGATATGCGAACCTTGACAAACTCGGTTGGGCTATGGCCTTCCTGCCAGTCGTGGGGCTGGAGTTCGGCTGCCTTCATCGTTCAACCCCTCTTGCCGTGGTCGGTAATTGACGATCCGGGATCGTCTTGGGAGTAGGTCATGCCACCGCCTCTCGTCTCAGGTTTTCGGGGATGTCGAAATGGTCGGCGTCTTCGCGCTTTCCGCCCAGCGCCGCCCAGCGTTTGCGCCGCTCACCGTCCTCGGCGGGCTTGGCACTCGCCTCCTGATCGGCCCAGCGTTCCTGATTCAGCCACGTTGCCGGATTGCACCATTGCCGCTCTGCGGGTTTGGCGTCGATGTATCGCTTCAGTCCGGCTTTCAGGGTTTCCAGGTCAGTTTTCTTCCTGGCCGCCTTGAACGCATTCTCCGCCGCACCCCTCCCGACCTTGT
>Ga0129324_10001803_pt1 | contig 13520 bp, 11 predicted proteins | sample CPBDNA_7_FD_96879 | JGI IMG/M metagenome (GOLD analysis project Ga0129324, IMG submission 96879) | Freshwater to marine salinity gradient microbial communities from Chesapeake Bay, USA - CPBay_Spr_15_0.2_DNA | ecosystem: Environmental > Aquatic > Marine > Coastal | place: USA: Chesapeake Bay... | reverse complement strand
TTATTTACACCGACCTTTCTAACCGAGTAAGTTTGCGTACATATACCCCTCGATGTACAAACGCAACCACCGGCGCTAGTACATGCCTGGCCATACCAATCTAAAACAGATGATGCATACGCCAGGCCTTGAAAGGTGAGACCTGCGTCGAATGCTCTGTGAGCAAAAGGCGGCACTTTCCGAGCTCGGCGCTGCGGTCTTTACCAACTCGGACTTGCTGCCCGTCGTCCTCAATCCAAAGCATGTGCCCATCGTGACTGTTGCGCGCTTTGCCCAGACGTGCACACAAGTCTACCAGGCCACGATGACTGCGCTCCTCGACGTGGCGCTGTCGCTGTGTGACGTACAGTGGTCAGGATACCTCGCGCTTCCGGATCCACCGGACAACTGGCGAATCAAGGGTTTGTCACTGAACAACACGAAGGTGAAGGACCTGTCGCCGCTGGCCCACTTGGCCAGTCTGGAAAATCTGGACCTGGCCGGTACGCGCGTGGTCGACGTGTCGCCGCTGGCCCACTTGGCCAGTCTGGAAAATCTGGACCTGACCAATACAGGCGTGATCAACGTGTCGCCGCTGGCCAAACTCGTCAGCCTGAAGACGCTGGACCTAAGCTTTTCGGGGGTGGTCGACGTGTCGTCGCTGGCCAAACTCGTCAGCCTGAAGACGCTGGACCTAAGCTTTTCGGGGGTGGTCGACGTGTCGTCGCTGGCTCACTCGGCCAGTCTGGAAAGGATGAACCTGGCCAACACATACGTGACCAACGTGTCGTCGCTGGCCCACTCGGCCAGTCTGGAAAGGCTGGACCTGGCCGAAACAGGCGTGTTCGACGTGTCGTCGCTGGCCAAACTCGTCAGCCTGAAGACGCTGGACCTAAGCTTCACATGCGTGACCAATGTGTCGTCGCTGGCCCACTCGGCCAGTCTGGAAAGGCTGAACCTGGCCAATACGCGCGTGGTCGACGTGTCGTCGCTGGCCCACTCGGCCAGTCTGGAAAGGCTGGACCTGACCAGTACGCGCGTGGTCGACGTGTCGTTGCTGGCCAAACTCGTCAGCCTGAAGACTCTGGACCTAAGCTTCACGGGGGTGGTCGACGTGTCGCCGCTGGCCAAACTCGTCAGCCTGAAGGAGCTGTACCTGGTCCACACAGGCGTGATCAACGTGTCGCCGCTGGCCAAACTCGTCAGCCTGAAGACTCTGGACCTGGCCAATACGCGCGTGGTCGACGTGTCGCCGCTGGCCCACTTGGCCAGTCTAGAAAGGCTGTACCTGGCCAATACGCGCGTGGTCGACGTGTCGCCGCTGGCCAAACTCGTCAGCCTGAAGGAGCTGCACCTGAACGAAAGGGACGTGGTGGATGTGTCGTCGCTGGCCCGCTCCGTGGTCTTTTGGTCTGAGTAAGGTTTTTTTAGACTGGAAGATATTCATAGCTGCTTGACTTTTCCACTTTTTTCCGCCAAGCGCAGCCCGCGCCCGGAATAAGTGTAATTATGTCGACTTTGTAATAGGATGAGCGAATCAATCATGTCAAAACGTCCTGACTCAAATACGTGTAGCGGGCTTTCGTTTCATACTGTGTCGACTGCGCCAAGTATTGGTCTCTCTGAATCGGATGTCCTCGCAAATCAAAATGCCTCTACACTGCATCGCATTCAATTGCAACGCATAGAAGAACTTGGAGCTTGTGTTAACAATCTGGCGGAAATGGTGAATCAGTGCTGCCGTGTCTTGCACAAGCTGCAAAGACCTTCGTACGCTGGTTGCATTTTGCGCATTTGTGCGCATCCCGAACAGCAGGCCATGACCACGGTACAAAACATGCACACAACGAGGGATCCCGTGAGAATGCCGCTCCACAACGGAGCGCTTATGTCGTTCGTTAGCCCGAGGCGTGCGAATGTCTCGTTGTGGAAGACGATATCCGACGGAAACATGCTACTAGCTCGAAACCCGCTACTGGAATTGAGCAGCATTGCACACTTGGTCTTCTATATACGTGAAAGCTGCCACACCATCCCTTATCACACTTCTGATCGTAAAACGTTTTGATTACACGATGCTTTCGCACTCCGGGCAGCTGTATTTCCCGGTCTCTACAACGTGGCGCTCCACGCAAGCGCGGTGGAACATGTGCCTGCAGGGAGCCATGCCAATCTCAGACACACAGACGCAAGCCGTCCCCTTGCTCTGCACAAAGGTCTGGTTGCAGATGCAACACGCAAATAATGAATCATTCATGGTAAGCTCTCTGGCCACAAGACGAGACGCAACGCAAACGTTTGATTTGAACACGCTCGACGGTAGGTAGAATTGACGCTCCCTGAAAATCAAGAACGCTGCCGGCGTGGGTGCCTCGCGGATGTGCGTGTCCGCCACCTCTTTTCCAAGGGCCTGCGTCATGCTCCAATGGTGGCCCATCAGGAAGCTCGGTGTGTTGCTTTGCGTTCTCATGATTGCGAACGCGACGTTCTTGTCCTTCTTGCACGCGGCGGAGGCGTTGAACCCCGTGATGGTCAGCGCCTTGTATGCGGCTTGTGCCGTGTCGGGGACGGTTGTGGTCATGTCCATCACCACGATTCCCTCGTCTTTGAGCAGCTCCTCTAGTGCATCCATCAGCTCGTCGGGAGTAAAGGGGGCAGATGTGGAAGCGTCTTTGTAGCCAAGGCCCAGAAGCACCGCGAGTGCATCCTCGTGCCTTGCAAACTGCAGAAAAGCTGCCGGGTCGGGGATGCCAGCATCTTCGTCTTCTGGGACTGCTACCGGGGCGTCGCTTGTTTTTTCAATCTTCTCTACATCTGTCATTTTGCTTGTTGTGTATAGAATGTGTTTCGAGTGTGTGCTACCAACTTAGCGGTACATTATTTCATAAGGGACACGCCTCGCCTCGCCACACATTCCACGCTCTTTCTCTTTCCTCTGCATATCCAGCCAGCCCTTGACCCCCCCGTATTCTCTGAAGAGGCCAGCGTGTTTGAATGGATCCTCCCTGGGCGGCGGAGACGCGTCCATGGCAACGGGGACGGGAGCGGGGGAGTTGCCAAGCAACAGTGACACGGGCACGCTCATCTCGTCACTACAGGCAGCCTCGTCGAACGCATAATTGATCTCCACCCGCGACCGCTTCACGTCGTCAGGCGTAGAAGGCAGAGTGTGCTCTTCCGACGACGACACCGGCGACAAGGATCGCTTGGAGCTCGCCACCTCGTCGGTCGAGCTCTCCTTGCGAGGTTCCTCCGCGCTCTCGCGGATGCTGAAATCAAGCTCCATCCTGGTTCATCTGCTCATGCAACAATACCGTTCCCTGGTTTACACTTAGCGCATGCCTGGAAATGTCATCAATGGACATCTCTATTGCGCCAGCGGTCCTCGCGGCACGGTCAAACAATGCGCCCGCGGACGAGCTGCCTTGCTCCGCAAAGGCCCTGTACCGCTCTGCTGTGCGAGCGCCGACCGCCTCCCGCGACACGAGCTCCTCCCTCATCTCTTCCCTCAGCATTGCCCTCTCCGCGCGGCTCCTCTCGTCCGCAGCGGAGGCCGCCTTCCGAAAGCCATTGAACTCCTTGAAGAGCTGCGCCGTCGTCTGCTTCCACTCACGTATGCTTTCCTCGCTGACCTCCGCAGATTCCACCGCGGCTCTGAGGCCGGCGTGAAGGCCCCTTATCTTGTCGGTCGTCGCTTTCGCGCTGGTCGCGTCCATCGTGCTTTTTTGATGCGCTGTCTTTGTCCACCAGTCGCGGCGCCGCTAGCGGAAGCGCTGTAGAATAACACAGGTGCTTCGCACAGCAACCAAGACGGGCGCACACCTGTAGGCTTGTTGTGGCATGCTGCGGGACGAGTGGTACAAGCCCCTCCTGGGCAGCGTTACCACTCACCTTCCCACCAGCCTCAAGAAGCCGGCCAAGACCACCCATGTCGGCGCCGTAGTGAACGACCCTCCTGAAGAGTGTGAGCTCGCGCTCGGGTATCTTGATACCGACGTATGGCAAGTCACTCACCTGGAACGCATGATTGCGGCGGGGATCCCGCCAGACGTCGCAAACCTGGTGACGAGACTGAGAGTGGGCGCAATAATCGACCAGATAGAGAGCGAGGGGGTGTTCGTGTGTGCCTTTGGAAACAGCATGCGTCGATCGTCTCCGCTGGGGTCTCAAGGGTCGAGCGGTCCACCAGAAGGCAACTTTTACTACATGGGAGCGACTGCTATGAAGGTACCGAGGACAAATGCAGAGACCATTATCACCGAGTTGTGCTTGTCTTCCAAGAAGCTGCCCAATATTGCCGACACCATCGTGAATGTCGTCGAGGCGAAGGACTTTGCTGACGTGTACATCAAAAACGCCGGGCTCTTTGACGACGCGATGGCTGAACGCATCAAGGTGCAGGACAGTGGAGGTAGAGTGCTGATCTTTCAGGAGCCGGTTGCCAATGAGCGATCACAGCGCAACTGCTCAATGGAGTGTGCGATCAGCTGCTTGGCGGCGGTTGCGGGCACCGGCGCCTCTGTGCTCATGGCGGGTATGCACAATTCGGAGGCTGGGAAGGCGAGAACAAAGACCATAGTGGTGTTCGAGCCAAACGAGAAGACGGACGACGACCCAGAGATCCTCAGTGCCAAAATCGTGCGCACCATCTCCAACATGGCGGCGCTTGGCATGATACATACAACACTGCTAACCAGCTCGGTGTCCTCTGGGTACAACGGAAAGTTGGCCGTGATGCAGCACGACCGCCGCAGCTGCGTGCTGATGCCAAACGTCACCCCCGAGTTTGCAGAGTTTATTATGGCTGGGGCCGCGTTGGCAGACCTCATGCGCACTCGTCCACTGTCGGAGCTCTCCAACAGCACGTTCTTGTTGCGGAGGCTGCAGATGACACGCAGCGTGATAGACGTCTCTCTGACAAACAGCAGCCAATACATGCTCAATAAGCTCGAACAATTGTGGGCAGATGACGCCGAAGTGCCCGATAGCATGAGAACTGAGTCGTCCACGGACACGACGAGCAAGGTGCGTGGATCCAAATCCAAGACGGTCTATGATTTCCTGGAGATTATCAACAGAAGGGCGGCGGCAGAAGCCAACGGCACTATCAAAGAGCCGAGGGTGGCTGAGCAACTCGGTGACCTTCAGATCCAAAGGCTTGTCCGGGCGTTGAGCGCTCCTCATCTAGTTGTCGTTGAGACTCTCCTTCAGGGACTGGTCAACACGGCCGACCGAAGCCAACTAGAGGACTTGCTTCGGAAACAGCTTTACTCGAATCGTTCGTTTTCAGAAGTGTTCAGTGAGATTGCCATCGGAGAAACGCCACTCAAAGACCTCACTTCGAATACCTATGCGTGGCTAAAGAGAAAAGCAGTTGATCTGTTAGATGTTCTGTCGGGAGGTGAGAAAGGCGGCGAATCCGTCTTTACAATGCCATTGAGCGAGCGCGTGGAGTCCATAGAGACGCCGCAGGAAGTGGCTCTGCGCGAGGCGCGCGAGGAACGCCTACGGGCAGCCAAAATGGCGTCACGGGGAACAAGTGTGAACGAGGTTCTGAACGACCTCCTGAAGAAGCTGTCGATGTCGGTGTTCGAAGGCAACATATGGATGTTCTATATGTTTTACTACCTTGCAAACACCAAAGTTGATGACTACCCAGTTAAGTTCAAGGAGGCATATGCGTCCATGACTCCTTCAGAGACGACCTATGTAAAGTACATGTTGGCAACCTTCAACTCTGCTACGACGCTGATTGAATGGGAGCCGATGATTGCGATTTCCCAGGTCGGAACATTTGCCGGCAAGACGCCTAAAGAGCGTGGTGGTCTCAGGCCTGAAAAGTTGTCGAAGGAAGACATAGTTCTTGCTCTTTGCGCTTACTACAAGGCGAGCTTGCAGAGTGCACCTTGGGTTCCTGCCTACTTGGCGGAGGCTTCAAGGTTCCTGAAGGCCGAGATCGATCCCTACAGAGTAGTGAAAGCGCAAGAAAGCGTGGACTCGCTTAATAGTAGCTTGCAGAAGGCGGTTGCGCAAAATGCCACAGAATCAGTCACCCAAGAAATCAACGCGATGCTTCGAGACGAGAATGCGAGGCTGCTCGCAGAGAAAGAAAGAGCAGAAACGCGAAGCGAAGCACGCCTGTCAGTCGTGCCTCAGTGGATTGAAAACTTGCGTCCCATCTACAATGCGTTGCCCGGTGAGTACCGCGACGAGCGCAAAAAGCGGGAGAGTGCAATGGGCCAGAGCCCTAAAGAAGAAGCAGAGACTAGAATGAAGGAGGCGGGGAAAGCAGGGGCTGATGCGGCAGGAGTTACAGTTAAGAGCTATTCTTCTACTGGCATCGTGCCATGGGACCCGCCCACCGGATCAATCAACTTTAAAAGGAAACTCGACAAGTCAACAATCGAATTTAAATTGCTGGAAGTGGAAGAGTTTCTTAAACTGGATCCTCCCAAGATGAATGCATACATCAAGTCCATCACCGGACAACACCTGAGTCCTATGCAAGCGCCGGGTGTAGACCCTGGGACCGCCACCGTCATTTCAGCAAGCAATACACTTTTCAACACGTGCACGACATTCCAGGTCGACCTTGCGAAACAAGAGGCGATTTGTAAATCCTTGCCGCCCGTCGTAAAGGAGGGTCCCGACAAAGATAGGCGACAGAAAGCATATCTAAAGCTTACCGACATGCAAAACGCTGAGAAAGCAAAATTCCTCACTGTAGATACAAACATGACCAATTTCGAAAAGCTGTTTGAAGAGTTGGAGCCACCGGAGCCACCGGAGACTTTTGATATCAACACCCACGGCGCGAGGTTTTTAGCAGCATACTATGTCGCGTTGAAGATACGCTCGGAATGGGCCGATGGTGGGCGTTACTACACTGCTGTTGAAGAGGCCATAGCAAGCTTTACACCTCAGGGAGACGGCGACGTCACATTCATGCCGAAAACAGTCGACGACTGGAAAAGAAAGGCAAAGGACGTGTGCGAACTCACAGAAAGGGTCTTGAACAAAGTGGGCAGCCTATACTATGTGTCTTTCACTCTTCCAAAAAAACAGCTCGAGGAGGAGGCCAGGCGCAAACGCATGGCCATCAAGTTGACACTTCCACAGATTAACGACGAGTTTGTGAGGTCGCCTGGTGCGAAAGAGCGAACGGCGTTCGTGGACGCAATGGTGAGGTCTAGAATTGCCAATATAAACGAGATGTTGGAGAATCTCAAGGAAACCGCGGACGCTTCCGATGGCTCGGAGACAAAGTCGGAAGAAGAGCTGAACGAAGCGCGGGCCAACTTGTTGCGTGAGAGGGATCACTTGAAAACATTAAACAAACTGGTGGATGATTACATAAAAGCGACCAGACTGATGTTCGAGAGGTCTTACAAGTTGATCACGCTAGAGAAGTCGGTTGCCGGTGACAATAATGCTGTCGGTGACAATCTTACAGATGCCCAGATCAACGCACTGAAGGAGAAGCGCGCCAAGCTAATGCAAGAGATTGACAAAATCAGGCGACAAGTGAGCGAGGACACCAATAAGCCGCCCAAGTTTCTCATTGACGAAGAGGAGGCTCAATCTGGTACCACGGCTTTGACTCGTTACTACGCCACCGAGCTTGTTTTCAAGCAACTCCAATCCATTCGAGAAGAATACAAAGAAACGCCCGAGCAGCTGCATAGAGTCAACCAGGTTGTCACTTTTATGGAACGCAAGTCCAGTGTCTTGAAGCGCGATTGGTGGGATCTGTTCGGAAAGGCCGAGGCCGAGGCTCAGGCTGCGAGGAAGGAGGCTGAAGAAGCCGCAGCGGCGGCAGCAGCAGCAGCGGCGGCGGCGGCAGCGGCGGCAGCGGCGGCAGCGGCGGAGGAGCATCCACCTCCCACTGGATTCAATACAGTGCTTGAACGCATGCGCAAGGACCGCGACAGCATGACATTTCCTGGAAATAGAAGTGTGGCGTCACGACTCGGCACTGAGTTTGGTGCGACTGTGAGCGACGCGATTCCGACTCAAGAAGATCGAGAGTTCTACGACCGGTTCTGTGAGAACCTCCATTCCTGCGTCATGAAGGCGATCAAGCCGTCGTTCGGTGCCACGCCGCAATCCTTTTACGCAGAGACGGCTATCGACGCAGTGATGCTGATTGCAATCGACGCATCGAACACCGGGCCCTGAGTCGCTATCGGCGCCACGTATACGCATGCCCATAGACCCGTTCGTAGAGGTGTACGTGTGATAACTTGATAACTGACGTGCCATGGAAGCGGGAACTCGTATGCCGGTGGTGGTAAGTTTCGAGGGTGGGATCGGGGTTGGCAAGAGCACAATCGTTTCAAAACTAAAGGAAGCCCTTTCCGGCGCCCCGGGGGTCGTCTTTGTGGACGAGCCGGTCGACGAGTGGATGAACCGGGGGCTCCTACAAGCCATGTACGACGGCACGCTCAACACGGCCACCTTCCAACACATGGTTCTGATGTCTCTCGCGGCCGACCTGGGTCGCGTCATTCTCTACGATCGCCCGGCGCTCATCATCACGGAGCGCTCCCCCGTGTCCAACTACTACGTCTTTGCAAGGGAGAATCTGACGGGTGTTGATTTGGAATCTTACAAGTTTGTGTGGGATCGCTTCATGGGAGTCTCCCCTCCGGGCATCGAGTCGCACTACGTCTACCTGGACGCGGACGCAGCCACACTCGCGGCTCGCATGAAAGAGCGCGACCGATCGAGCGAGGACTCGGTGTCGGTTGCCTACATGCAGGCACTTGAGAAGCGCCACAAAGCGTGGCTGAGTGAGGAGGCTAACACCCACTCCGTTAACGCGGCCGACTCCGGCGACGTCGTCTTCGGCCGCGTAAAGGTCAGGTTGAAGGAGCTGCTTTCCGAGTGCGGGCGGGCAGCGGAGATGGGCGCGGCGATCGAGGCGCTCACTTAGACCGCAGCAGAAAGAATGAAGTTGCACAATTCCATTCTCGGTAGCCGCCTTCCTGATTGTATTCACACTGCCGCTCGTCTCCGCATCTTTCATATACTGAAATTCGTTTTCCAGGAGGACGTACTCCGCAAAGTGTGCGTCGTCCAGAGACCTGAACTTTCCTCGCCACGAGGGGATGATGCTCGGCCTCCTTGAATTCTTGAAAGGGCCCTGAATTACCGCCTCCTTTGTGGCGCAGGCAAATGGGTTGATAGACGTGCTTTCCTTCTGTCCATTGATCTGACCCACTAGCTTCCCACCTTTGGTGAACGTCAGCAGACAGCCGCTAATGTCCGCGGGCTGGGAACTCCGCAGCGCAAGACAGGGAAGCGGGGAGCGGTAGGAGTAGAATACTTCACACTCGGCCGCGTGCTCATTGTAACACCAAAGGTGTACTCGCAGTGTGTATCAATCTAGATGAAGCTTATTTTTCCCTGCACAAACTGCGTTCAACTTGCGATAGCCGCCGCGCACGGGGCATCCGATGTGGGGAAGCCACCCGAGCTTCTGGCGGTGTACGCGCTCGCCCTGCTCCCATTTCCAGGACCGCTTTGCACCGCTGGCTTTGCAATTTCGAGCTTGCTTCATTTCTCAGCGGACATAGGCTTTGCGGGAAGCCTCGCGCTCCACGTAGCACTTGCCGGGATGGCGGTGATTTCCATGGAACTGGCAACAAACGCGCTTCTTTTTTACATGAATTTTATTCACATACCCATAGTATTTGCAAAGCTGTGTGTTTCCGGGTCTGTCTACAGTATATTCGCGATGTTGTACACCATGCTGTTTTTCGCGATTAAGCAGCTACCCAAGCTAGACAACGGACTCTTTGAGCTTGGACACAAGATGCAGCTACTCGTAGTTTCTCACGTGCTACTGTCATACTTTTGAGAATCCAAACAACATAGACCACCAATACTTGTTCGAGCAAAAGCAAAGCGTGTCCTTTCACTCCCGCATCGGGTAGCCCCAGGTCTTGCGGTGGTGGCAGTTGTGACAGAGGAGGTCGCACTTGTCCCACTCGGTGTTACAAAGTAACAAGCGGGTTTGGGGCATGCGTCATCTCTCTAGAGAATAAGTTGACGTGGCAAGACAACCTTGCCTCGTTCCCGCGCACGAGGTACGGGTTCATCTGCACAACCTCTGCCTACGACGCCACCACCCCCCCGTATCTCCCACGCCCCGCACCGCGCGGCCCACGATATCAGATACCCGAGCAACACGTAGAACCAGAAGGACTCCTTCACGCGGCTAGGTATCCAGCGCCACAAGAACACGCTCAGTACAAACCGACGGGACCCCACCACTATGGCCGCGCCTCCTCCTCCGCCCACAGACACGTTTGTAAAGTGCAGGACGCACGTGCACGGACGGCTTAGCGCTCACTCAGAGTCAATATTAATATTGGCCGCCGACGCCTTGAAGTCGCCGGCAATCTCCGTGGTCATCCTCTGAAGTGTCTCGATCGCCTTGATGCTCTTGCGCATCTGCACGTCGACCTGATCGAGCGACGGGACGATGTCGAGGAGCGCAGAGGTCACGGAGACTGCAAGGCGGCGAGATGCGCTCGCGTCGCCGTTCTTCTGGTCGGGCGTCAGGTTGGCGTTGATGATATTGATCAGAGTCATGGAAAGATTGAAGGTTGCCGTATGGAGGGCATAGGTCTTCTTGATCGGAAACTTGTCGGACTCATAGTCTGCAAACCCATCGCGCAACTCGGCGACGAGTGAGTTTACCTTCTCCATCAGCGAGAGAGGGATGCCCGTGCACGCTTCAACCGAGTCGAGCATCAGGTTGCACTGGGCGGCCACGCCGGAGCGGTTGCCCTTCGCCGGAGGCGGGCGGCTTACCTGCTTGCGCTTTGGCTCGCTGGCGGTGGCGCTCAAGGAGCACTCGGTGCTGTTCGTGTTCAGCGTGGTCTTGGTGAGCTTCGACCCGTTCCTCTCCTGCAGGTCGGCCGCTTTGACGAGACGTCCACGCTTCTTCGGCTTCTCGTCTTCGCCCGACGACGTGGCAGACGCCTCGTCCTCCGAGTCTTCTGACGCCTCATCGGAAGACTCCTCCTCGGAAGACTCCTCATCAGATTCGTGAGAGTCGCTGAGCTCGCTCTCGTCCTCCTCCTCCGACTCTGAATCCGAGACGTGCTTCTTCTTCTTCTTCTTCTTTCCGGACTCCGACTCGCTCCCCGACTCGCTGCTGTCTTCGTCTGTGTCCTGCATCTTATTGAGCTTCTTCTCAAACTGGCGAGTCTCGCTCTCCTCGTGTTCGTCCTCCCTGACGCTGCCCTCGATACCATGTTCAATGAACTTTAACTTGAACTGGCCTGGGCGCTTGTATCGGCCGCCGCGCTTCTCCCTCTCGCTCTCCTTCTCAGCGCGGGCCTTCTTCGGGGCAGACTCGAGGCCGTCGTCCTCTTCGTCGATGACGACACTCCGCTTCGACCCGGCAGACGAGGCAGCTACCGGGGCTTTGGCCGCGGCGGGGGCGGGGGCTTTTGCGGCCGGAACAAACATTGGATCCTTGTACATGTCGACGAAATTCTGCACACCAAGCGACACCTCCTTAAACTTTGTGTAGACTTGCGAAGCCTTCAGACCAGCCTTGTCGGCCATTGCGGTCCAAGCAGCGGTGTGCTCGGCAACGACTGATGCCGTAGCACAGGGGCCTGCCTTGTCGATTGCGAGCTTGTGAAGCACTTTCTCTACCGACTGGACGGCGGGGACGCAGACGGCAATCAGGACCCGGTTATTCGTGATGGCCCTGGACACGCTTGCAGACACGTTCGCACTGAGTGCCTTTACGGGTGTGACAAACGCCCGTTCGAGCTTGCCATTCTCTGCGCACTCGCTTGTGCACGACAAGAGGATGGACGAGAACCACGGGTGGAAGTTGCAAGGCTCCTTCGGATTCAGGATGTAGACCATGGTTGTCAACACGTCGTTTGTGATATTGTCGACTTCGAACAGCTTGTGCTCCGACTGCTTGTTCCGATCTCCGCGCATCAAGATGACCAGGTAGCCATCGTGTGCGTTTGTGTCGTCGTAGACGAAAGCGGCGGCCATGGGCTTCTTCTTCGTCGTCATAAGACTGAGACCCAGAATGTTGCACCCCTTGTTGCGGAACACACTGTCCGGTGTGGCGGCGTGAGCTGTGAAGCCACCCGGCAGCACTTCCGCCAGCGGGGTCGCCAGGAACTTCTCGATGTTTTGCTTGGTCTCATCCACTGTTGGCGTCGACCGCAGAAGGGGCGGAAGGGCAAGCGCAGACCTCACGGTCGCCCGAGCGGTTCTATCGACTCCCTCAGGGAGCTTACCTGCGTCGGCTGGAGCAGACATGTTTACGGCGCCGGCGGAGTAAGGCAAGTCCTGGCCTTCACGGAATTGAGCCTACCTTGTCACAACCTTGATACGATTCCATCCCAATCTCAGGCAGTCTACCCAATGGGCAAGCACGCCATGGCGCCGGGTGAGCAACATACTCATTTGAGGAAACTGACACCGACCGTTACGCTTCTGGTGGAGTGCCGGTACCCGGCACGTTACGGGGCTGACTTTGACTCGCAGCAGAGCGAGCAGCCTCACTCGCAGGAGAGCGAGCAGCCTCACTCGCAGGAGGGGGCGGCGGCGGAGGCGTGAGGGGCTCTACGCATGGGTCTGGTTGCCGGGTCCTAGCCCGAGAGCGTGTCTTGCTAGAAGCAGCGGTTCGCAAGCAGCGCCAGAGCACAGACCACAGACTGTTTAGAGTCTCCTCGTCCGCGGTAACGTTGAGGTTTGTGTACATGTACCCCCCCCCAAAAAAAGAGTGCAAGTTTACAAATGAAACACACAACACGGCATGCCCAAGCGAGAAGGAAAGAGGCGAGGGTGTTGCCTCCAAGAATAACTTGTGTATGTCTGGTTGTTGATTAGTAGAGGGTGGCAGATTGCTACAGTACGCAATGTCGTTGCGTCGTGTGCCCAAGGTTCAGTCCACGACCAAGGCTTCTAGGTCCCTTGAGGATGTGCTAAACATTGGCAAGAAGAAGGCGGTTCCCGTGAGCGCCGTGACAAGAAATATTCTCGACCATGGCATGGGTGTTACCACGTCCCATTCGAATACGGATAAAGAATGGAAAGATGACATCACCCGTATTTTGGAAATGTTTGTCTCTCGTGGATTTCAAGGCATTGTTGAGCTTTTGCAGCGCACGGACAATGGCTTTGAGCCGACCAAAGTTTCGATTGCAGTGGAGCTACAGGAAATGTCCATCGTAAAGGATCACAAGATTGTCGAAACGTTCAAACCGGAAGACCGTGGCAAACTCATCGAGTTTCTCGAAAACCACATCATCAATGTTCTCAACCTCAAGATTGTTGACACCGTCTTTCGCACATTCGGCTAGACATTGAATTCCTACTTCCTGAACGAGCCTTGAACATGCCTCTCTCGCAATCTACATCTACGCCCCCTCTTTACCCCTTGCGACCCCCGCCCATCATTGCGGGTTGCGGCGCATGCTCGTGTACGCGACTCTGTTTTGGATTGTAGAGAATGCGCGCTCCGTGATGTTGGACCCCCAGTGGAGTGCCGG
>Ga0129324_10001801_pt1 | contig 13535 bp, 16 predicted proteins | sample CPBDNA_7_FD_96879 | JGI IMG/M metagenome (GOLD analysis project Ga0129324, IMG submission 96879) | Freshwater to marine salinity gradient microbial communities from Chesapeake Bay, USA - CPBay_Spr_15_0.2_DNA | ecosystem: Environmental > Aquatic > Marine > Coastal | place: USA: Chesapeake Bay... | reverse complement strand
GCAACTGAATAAAGAGTATAAACAAAAATTTGGTTTTCCTTTTATCATTGCAGTCAAAGGAAAAAGCAAAACAATCATTTTAGATAGTTTTAAAAAAAGAATTAACAATTCTTTAGACAAAGAGTTTATGAATGCAAAACAACAAGTGGAAAAAATTGCAAGTTTTCGATTAAAGGATTTAGTTAAATAATAGATTGGGCAACCAAGTGACCACTTTTGGAAAAAAAGTAATAAATACAATAAATAATAACATCGTAACTACAAATGGTGCTACACCAACAAAAATATCTTTAACTGAGCCATGCCCTCTTACACCTTGAACTACATAAATATTCATTCCAACAGGAGGAGTGATTAAGGAAATTTCCATCATTAATACTAAAAAAATTCCAAACCACACTGGATCGATACCAAGATGCATAATAAGGGGAAAAACAATAGGAATGGTTCCCACCATCATAGACAAAGTTTCAATAAAACATCCTAAAATTAAATAAAAAATAACCAAAACAAAAATTAATTGCATCGGCGTGGTTCCCATTTCTGAAACAAACATTGTTAATTTTTGTGGAATACCCAACATGCCCACAATAAAATTTAAATAAAAAGCTGCAATAATAATAAAGAAACAAAGTGCCGTAGTTCTCATCGTAGAAAGAATACAAAGATTTAATAATTTAAAATTTAGTTTGCCATAGACAGCTGCAATGATTAATGAACTAATCACTCCCATGCCAGCAGCCTCAGATGGTGTTGCCCATCCGGTATAAATACTGCCCATGGTAACACTAAAAATAAAAATTGCCGGTAACAAATGAACAGAATTTTTTATTTTGTCATACAGAGAAACATCAATTTTAGTTTGATCCACCATTTTAGGATAAATTTTTGCTATAACAATTATGCAAGCCATAAAAGCTAAGGTTAAAAAAACTCCAGGAACAATACCTCCCGCAAACAGTTGCCCGATAGAAGTATTGGTTAAAGCTCCAAAAATAATCATATTGACACTGGGAGGAATTAAAATTCCTAAGGTTGCGCCTGAAGCAATCGAGCCTAAGACTAATTTTTCAGAGTAATTTCGTTTTTGAAACTCAGGCAATGCCACTGTTGATATGGTTGCAGCCGTTGCCACAGAAGATCCGGAAACAGCAGCAAACACAGCGCTAGTGCCAATATTGGTATGTAATAATCCTCCAGGTAGTCTTGATAACCAGAGGCTCAAAGAGGTATACATTCTATCAGTAACCCCGCTCCTTAACAAAATCTCTCCCAGCAAAACAAAAAGTGGAATTGCAGTTAACAAAAAATCGTTCATGGTCGACCATAATTGCGTTCCAAAACTGTTTAATGAATTAGCACCTAAAGTAAAAATTACTCCAATAAAACTTGTGATCAACATTGCGACACCAACATGCCAACCAAGGATCATAAATCCTAACATCATTAAAAAGCCAAAAATTGCTGTGGACAATGAAATCATTTAGAAGTCTGCCTTTTTTTTACATCTTGTAGTTCTCGATTAACTTCATCATTTAAGCTCTCCGGTCCAAAGTCTTTATAGGATTGTGCAGGATCATTCATCCAGCTTAAAATAATTTTTATAAGAGTGAGAAAAGATATTAATGAAAAAATAGATAAGCCTATAAACCAAAAAAATTGCGGATAGCGGATAGGAACTTCTAGTGGGGTTGCTGAAATACTTTTAAAAAGAATGCTCTCGGATAATGTCACAAACGAATATCTAGCTAAAAATGCAGAAACTAAAAAAATAGCCATATAGGCAGAGACATTAAAAAAATTTCTAAGATGGATTGGAAATTTTGCAAGAGCAATATCAATTCTTGTATGCGCTTTTTCTAATACACCAAAACCAAATGCAAATGATCCTGAAATAGCTACTAAATATCCGCCTATTTCATCAACCCCTTGAAAAGAGAAGGAAAAAAATTTTCTTCCAATCACTTCTGCCAATATTAAAAAGCAAAGACCCAATAACAAGTAGCCACATAACAATGAGGATATTTTAGATAATTTCGAAACCCATCCTAAATTTATCATATACAAAAAAATGAGGAGGGTATTTAACCCTCCTCAAATGTCTTTAAATTAATTAGCTTACTAGTTAATTTTCATTCCTTGTGCTTTACCAATAGTATCGTTCCAAACTTTAGTACACTCTGGATATACAGTGTTACAAGTTTTTCCCCATCCTGGTAAAACAGCTTCTTGAGATGCTTTTGCGAGTAACTTTTCATCTGCGCTGCTTGGCTTAACAAGTTTCATGTTAAACTTTTTGTAATTTTTGCAGGCACTACCTCCCACATTACAACTATCTGCATCTCCAGTATTGTTTCTTGCAAGATCCCAAAATCCTTTTTCCAAACCTTGAAAGGCTTTCGTTAAAGCTGCTTGCTCAGAAGCTGAAAGTTTTTTCCAACGATCTAAGTTCATTGCATGAGCATTAACGGACCATGAAATACCTAGTGGAAAATAGTGAGTTGTGACTTCAGGCCAGTTTCCAGTATTACCGGATGTTGGTGAAGTTATAGCACAATCTGCAACCCCTCTTTGTAAAGCTGGATAAACCTCTTTAAAGCTTAACGCTACTGGTGTTCCACCTACGGTTTGGATCATAGCAGACATGGCTGGGGTATAAGATCTTACTTTAAGACCTTTTAAACTTGCCAATCCGTTAACAGGTTTTTTGCAATAAAAAACTTGTGGTCCATATGGCCATAAAGATAAGATTTTTGCATTAAACTTCTCTTCAGCTCTTTTGCTGAAAGCTGCTCTATATGCATCTACACTTTTTTTCAAAGATGTCAGATTGGGAGAAACTCCAATCAGATCAATTCCACCTAAAAACGGATCGTCTCTAGAAATTTCACCCACTGTAGATTCAACGATATCAAAAGTTCCTGTTCTCACTAGTCGAATGGTATCTTTCATTTGCATACCAAGTACATCTAATGGATTGTAGTTAACCGATACTTTTAAACCAGTTGTTTTAGATAAATTTGAATAAAATTCTTTTTCTAAAGCAACATGATGTGTGTGAGTCGATACCAATCCTGAAGCATTCAACTTAATTTCAGCTGAAGCAAAATTAACCGAGACTAGTAAGGAAACTAATGTTGTAATAAGTTTTTTCATTAAATATCTCCCTTTAAATTGTTTTATTAAATAAACTTTATTTTACAAAAAAAGTAAATAAAAAATCTAATGTTTTTTAGTAATAAGAGCTATGTTAAATTATCAACCTCAGGTTTATTAAACTTAAAACCGTACCTCTCCAACTGATTTGCAATTTTAATAATCAAATATTCATAATTTGGTTTAGCTATCAATTGAATTCCAAATGGTAACTTTCCGTATTTGACTGGAGAAGGAATACTTATACTAGGAAGACCTACTAAAGAAATAAAATAGGTACAAGCCAAATAATCAATTATAGATTTTGTTTTTTGTCCATTAATTATTTTCACATCTTTTTGTGAATTCGGAAAAGGCAATACTGAAGTGGAGGGAACTATTAGAATATCATAACGACTAAAAAAATTAATAAAATTTTTAAAAATTCTATGTTGTGTCACTTCTGCACGTTTTAATTCCTTGGCTGTTATTTTTTTTCCCTGCTCGACATTCCATACAAAACTTTTAGATAGTTTTTTTTTATGTTTGTAAATGATTTCTTGATAGTTCATCCATGAATTAAAAGATCTCAATGTTTTAAAAGAGGTATCAGCTTCGCTTACATCTGGATAATCTTTATGTAAATTATTTATATTTTTTTTTAAAATATTTATTGTTTGATTCCACAACATCTTTATCTCTGAATCAACTTCATAAGCTCCTCCAAAATCAAGGGTGTAAGCATATCGCACTCTTTCTTTTCTTTCTTTTAGAGTTGGCCAAGAATCATATCGAGAAAAAGGATCTTGCGGATGATGTCCCGAAATAGTTTGCAACAGATACCAAGCATCCTTAGCATTTCTAGCTAAAATACCTTCGGTCGATAACCACTTCCATGCATTATATTTATCTTTATTGGGAATACGTCCTGGAGTTGGCCTTAAGCCAACGCATCCACAAAAAGCAGCAGGGGTTCTTACCGATCCTCCAAAATCCGTTCCTAAAGACACAGGCGATAAACCTAAAGTTACTGCAGCTGCAGATCCGCCACTTGAACCACCTGATGATAATGAGGAATCCCAAGGATTTAAGGTTGGTCCAACAAGATTATTTTCACAAACTGCACCAAAAGCAAACTCTGGGGTATTGGTTTTGCCTAGTATAATTCCACCGTGATTTTTAATCCTCTCTACAGAGACCGAGTCACTTTTAGGAATAAAATTTTTATGAATTACAGAGCCAAACGTAGTTCTAATATTTTTAGTATGAATTACATCTTTTACAGAAATAGGTATGCCTAGCAATTCTTCCTTGCTCAAGTCTTTCTTATTAATTTTCTGATCTATTGATTTAGCCTTTTGTAGCGATTCTTTGTCATTGATGGATATAAAGCAATTATATTTTTTATTTAGCCTATGGATTTTTTCTATATAAAATTTACAAAGCTCAACAGATGAGACTGTTTTGTTTTTAATTAAGTTAATTTGTTGACGAAGAGTTAAAAAGGAAATGTCTTTTAGATTAGACATTTAACTTAATCAATAAAAGCCAAAGCTCTTACCGGTGATCCAGATCCTTTTTTAATTCGAAGAGGAATTCCTTGAAATTGAAACTCTCCAACTCCTAAAACTTCCTCTAGATTCCATAGCCATTCATAATGCACCATTCCTAAATCTCTGCATAATCTATGATTCTCAAATAAATTTTGATCAACGATATCAGTGGATGGCCCTTCCACTCCATGAACTTTAGATTTTTTTTCATGCAACCATTTAGTAGCATCTGCTGAAACTTGAGGATTATTAAATACAATACTATCCTTTGGCCAATGCCTTTTATTAAGACCTGTGCATAATAAAACAATATGTCCATCAACATTTACTTTTGATTTTTTTTCAGCCTCCTCCATATCTTTTCTGGTAATAATTCCTCTATCAGGAATGTGTCTTAAATCTAAACAAACAGCTTTTCCCATAAACATTTCAATGGGCATTTCATCTACTGACTGTCCATTTGGATTATTATGATAAAAAGAGTCTATATGAGTTCCTGTATGATCTAACATTCCCATATAGCAGGTAGTAAAAGTTAAAAGATCATCTGGAGTGCCTTGCTTATACTTTTTAGATTGCTCATGAGTAGTATGAGGCACTATCACGGGTCTTGCCAATCTTCCCAATGCTGGCAAACCATCTTCAAGTGGAAGACTTAAATCAATAATTTTTGTCATATCAGAGATAAACTTAAATCAACTAAAAGTTGTTTACAATAAAAATGTAGATTTATATTTTTTTTTAGCTTAAAATTTTTTTTTCTAATCAATAAAAGGGACATAAAATATGAAAATTATAAAAAAAATTGGAATTATTTTTTCCATTATTTTCTTTGTATCAGCTGCAAATGCTGAAACACTAAGAATTGCTGGTAACTTTGCAGCAGATCATTCTAGTAGCGTTGCTATGAAAAAATTTAGCGATGAGGTTTCAAAGCTAACGGGTGGTAAATTAAAAATAGATGTATTTCCAGCTATGCAACTTGGCGGAGCAAAAGAAAACGTTGACCAAGTTAGATCGGGAGCGGTAGCAATGACATGGATTGGAATGGCTTATTTAGGAAGAACAGTTCCTGAATTAGAAGCTGTTTCTTTACCATTTGTTTTTAAAGACCGAGCACAAGCATTTAAGGTAATCGATGGTAATGTCGGAACTTTATTAAACAAAAAATTAGAAGCTAAAGGGTTTACTTCTCTTGGTTACATGGAATTAGGATCAAGAAACGTAACGAATAACAAAAGACCGCTTAAAACTTTACAAGATTTTAAAGATTTAAAAATTAGACTTCAGCCAAACGAAGTTCACTTAGCGTCTTTCAGAGCTATTGGATCAAATCCAGTATCGATGGGTATTAAAGAAGTATACTCAGCTCTGCAACAAGGAGTATTAGATGGACAAGAAAATCCTTACAGTATTATCGCAACAAGAAAATTTAACGAGGTGCAAAAATACTTAAGTGATACTGGACACTTCTTTGATTTCATCATCGTAGTTGCAAATAAAAATAGTTTTGAAAAGTTAAGTCCTGAGTATAAAAAAGCTATTCAAACTGCTATGAAAAATGCAATTAACTGGCAAAGAAATCAAGCCGCATCTGAAGATGATGCTTCTAAAGCTAAGTTAATTAAAGCAGGAATGAAATATGATAGCATTTCTCCACAAGTAAGAGCTCAATTAGTCGAAAGCACTAAAGGAGTAGTAACTGATCTTAAAAAAAGGATTGGAGCTGAAGTGGTAGATGCTGTTCTAAGCGCTGCAAAATAAACTTTTATATAATATCAAGCCACTTCTATTGGAGTGGCTTGATAACTTCTCATAATGTATTTTCAATTTCTTAAAAAAATAGACAAACTAAGTTATCTGGCAGTTTGTGCTAGCATGGGCTTGATGACTTTTATTGTTTCTGTGCAAGTAATTTTAAGATATTTTTTTTCACATTCCATCGATTCTGCAGACGAACTATCTAGACTTTTTTTCGTTTGGACAATGTTTTTAGCAATTCCACATGGACTAAAATATGGCTCCCATGTTGGAATAGATTTTTTATTTAACAAATTTTCAAATAATACCAAAAAAACATTAACTAGAGTTTTTTCAATTTCAATTCTCGCTTTATTATTAATTGTATTTTATACCAGTTTAAAAATTTCTATTGAAAAATGGGATGAATTAATGCCCACACTTAATTTTTCAGCATCTTTTTATTACGTCTCTATCATTATTTGTGTATTTCACTGCATTTTACATCTAATTCCCATTATTCAAAAAGGAGAGGTGGTTTTTAAAGACTAATGACTTTAATTATTATTATTTTATTTCTTCTATTTGCACTGATTGGTATGCCTTTGGCTTTTACTTTGGGATTCTCTTCTTTTTGGGCTTTGTTTTATGGAGGTATGGATTTGCAAATACTGCCTCAAAGAATGATGCATGCCGTAGATAATTTTCCTTTGATGGCAATTCCTTTGTTCATGCTAGCAGGAGAAATTATGGTTGAGTCTGATATTATAAAAAGACTTATTAATTTTTCTAATAGTTTGGTTGGAAGAGTTCATGGAGGCTTAGCGCACGTAACAATCATTTCAGGAATGGTTCTTGCTTCAGTAACAGGAGCTGCAGTTGCTAGCGCAAGTGCCCTTGGAAGTATACTGGTGCCTAGCTTAAATAAATATTATGACAAAGGATACACAAGTGCCGTTATTGCTTCTGCTGCAAATTTAGGTCCTATTATACCACCCAGTAACGCAATGATCATATATGCTTTGATGGCAGGATCCTCTGTTTCTGTAGGAGCTTTGTTTATGGCAGGAGTTGTTCCAGGAATTATTCTTACTGTAGCCATGATGATTCTATCTTCTTATTTATCGAAAAAAAAAGGTTTTGAGTTAACTGGCGACCCTGTGAACTTTAAAAATGTTTGGGTTAAATTTAAAGAATCAATTGTTATTTTGTTAATGCCTATTATTGTAGTAGGAGGAATTGTAGGTGGAGCTTTCACAGCAACCGAAGGTGCTGCCATTGCAGTGTGCTATTCTTTAATCATTGGTTTTTTTATTACTAAAAAATTAACTCTAAAATCTCTACCTCCTTGCATGTTTAGAGCCGCTCTCATTTCTGGAGTAGTGGGAGCATTAATTGCATTTGCTTCAACAGTAACTTTTGTACTTACTATTGACTTAATTCCCATGAAACTAACTAATTTCATTCAAGAATTTACCAAAAGCCCGCTTGTGTTTACGTTAATGGTAATGGTCTTGCTTTTGATTGTAGGTATGTTTTTAGAGTCTAACGCGGCCTATATCATGCTTGTACCATTAATAGCACCGATTGCTTTAGCTTACGGAATTGATCCTATTTATTTTGGCTTTATTTTTGTACTTAATTTAGTAATTGGAATGATGACACCTCCAGTAGGCGTTCTTTTATTTGTCATGTGTGGAATAACTAAGATTTCAATGTCAGAAATGATTAAAAATTCTATTCCATTCATCATTTTGCAATATTTGGTTTTGGCATTGTGCATTATTTTTCCAGAAATTGTTACTGCTTTACCAAAAGCATTAGGGTATTAAAGTTGCTTATGAAAAATTAATTTATAACTAAGAGAGATATTAAATATGACAAAAAGAAAATTTATCGGGATGCTAACCCCTTCATCTAATACTATTTTAGAGCCAATTACTTCAAGAATTTTAAATCAAATACCTCACGTTACCGCTCATTATAGTCGCTTTACTGTGACTGAGATTTCTTCTAATCCAAACGCTTTAAACCAATTTGATAATACTAAAATTGTAAATGCAGCAAAACTTTTGGCTGATGCAAAAGTAAATGCCATCGCTTGGAACGGAACATCAGCAGGTTGGTTAGGATTTGATGCAGACCGAACTTTATGCAAGGAAGTCAAGGAAGCAACTGGTGTTGAAACAACAACATCGGTACTTACTTTAGCCGAAATATTTAAACTAAAGAAAATTACTAAATTTGGTTTGGTTACTCCTTATTTAGACGATATTCAGAACAAAATTATTCAGAATTTTAAAAAAGAGGGATTTGATTGTATCGCAGAACAACATCTTGGTGATAAGGGAAATTTTTCTTTCTCAGACTATGAGCCAGAAACTATTAAACAAATGGTTCGTGAGGTAGCCAAGTCCAAGCCAGAAGCAATTACTATTTTTTGTACTAATTTCAGAGGTGGAGAAGTAGTAGATGAATTAGAACAGGAATTAAATATTCCTATCTATGACACTGTTAATATTACTGCTTGGAAATGTTTAAAAATTTGCAATGAAGACACCAAGTCCATTACTGGTTGGGGTCAACTTTTCCAAGATTTGTAATTATTTTTTTTTAAATAACAAACTTAGAACAGCGATAACTATCAAGCTTCCAGCAATCGCAACAAATGCTACAGGAAAATCATGAAAATGATCTCCGCCATGCCCTGGATGCGCGAATAAATTATTTTGCAAAGAAATTAGCAAAATAGATGTCATTGATAAAAGTTTAGTCATTTAGTCCTCCTTTTTTAATTAAAAATTTTATTACCGAACTTAAATTAGTTCCTTTTTTTAAATTTGTAAAAACATAAGGTAATTTTTTTCTCATTTTTTTGGTATCTCGATCCATAATTTTTAAACTTGCTCCCACATATTTTGCAAGATCAATTTTATTGATAACTAACAAATCAGACTTGGTAATGCCAGGCCCACCCTTTCTTGGTATTTTTTCTCCTTCTGCTACATCAATGACATAAATCATGATATCAGCTAATTCAGGACTAAAGGTTGCTGCCAAATTATCACCACCTGACTCAATAAATATCAAATCAAGATTTTTGAATTTATTGCACATTTTTTCAACAGCAATTAAGTTAATGGAAGCATCCTCTCTGACAGCAGTATGAGGACACCCTCCCGTTTCAACTCCTACAATTCTCTCTTTTGGTAATGCACCAGATTTTATTAAAAAATTGGCATCTTCTTTGGTATAAATATCGTTTGTGATTACTGCGATATCAAACTTATCTCTCATTTGTTTGCATAAACAGTCTAGCAAAGCAGTTTTGCCAGAGCCAACGGGACCACCAATTCCTACGCGTAAAGGGTTGTTTTTCATGATTGATAGATTCTAGTATACATTCGTTCATGTTTAAAGCTTGCAATATCCGCATATAAACTAAATGTGGATAGATTAGACAAGCTCCATCGTTTCATGAGAGAGATTTTTTTTTCAAATTTTAAAAATATTTTTTTTAAAATAATCTGACCCTCTTCTTGTCCAGCTGGCTTTACCTTTACATAATTAGAAACTAGATTGTTTAATGTTGCATAAATAAATCCTTTTAAAGCTTCCTCATGATTTTGTTTCAGTATTTTTGAAAATAAGGCATACATAATGCAATAAGGTTTTTCATGGTTCTTTAAGAAGGAAGTGATATTTTTTAAGTTATAAATTTTATTAGTAATTTTATAAAAAGAACTTCCAGTATTCAGACTCTCGGTCATCAACTCTTCAGAACAGTTTAAAGATAGATATAAATCCAACAATTTTATAATTTTTATTTTATGGATAGATTTGATTTTATACATTTGATTTATAAAAATTATATCCTGCTTAAAATGACTATGAAAAAATAAGTAATCCAAATAGTTTTCTAAAGTTTGTTTGTTGGTAATAATATTATTTTCAATTAAATATTCTAATCCATGACTATAAACAAAACTTCCTACAGGATAGTTAGAATTAACAGTATTTAAAGAATAAAAAATGGACTTGCTTTTAATGTTTGTGATCATAAGCACCTCCTAGTGGTTCAAAAATTTTGTTTACTTTGTTAACTTGGTAGCCAAGTTTAATTAACATTTTCCAAATCACTGGATCAAATAAAATACATATGCTTTTTTTTCCAACTTCAGCAGCTATGTGTCTATTACCAATATGCCAGGCTACTTCACAACGTTTTAAGGGATTGTTAATATTAATTTCAATAATCTTTTCTTTTTTAGCAATTACTTTAACAGCTCTATCTTCTTTAGTGATAAGATAAGAATTGTGAGATAAATACACTGCAGTTTTAAAATTAATAAAAATTTTATTTTTTTTTGAACTTAAAACCTTTTTTCTTAAATAACGGTCTTGATACTTTAATGCTATTTGATCAATTACTTTAAGCTTACAATTATCTTTTAGATAATTTTCGACATATATCATTTTTAATAAAGAAAATATCTTTGTGCCATGGGTAGTTGCTTAGCAGGCTCACAAGTTAATATTTTACCATCCGCTCTCACCTCATACGTTTCCGGATTTACCTCAATTTTTGGGAGATGGTTATTTAAAATCATATTTTTCTTACTTAACTTTCTTATATTTTTTACAGGTAAGCAAATTTTATTAAGTTTAAATTTTCTTTTGATATTTTGATCCATTGATAATTGACTCACAAATAAAAAAGAGTTGTGAGCAGGTGACTGGCCGAAAGAACCAAACATAGGTCTAAATATATTTGGCTCTGGGGTGGGAATGGATGCATTAGGGTCACCCATAACACTGGCAACTATGGATCCATTTTTTAAAATCAAATCTGGTTTTACTCCAAAAAAATCAGGAGACCATAAGCAAAGGTCAGCTATTTTGCCCTTGTGGATTGAGCCTACATAATCATCAATTCCATGACTAATGGCTGGGTTAATAGTATATTTCGCAAGATATCTTTTTACTCTAAAATTATCATTATCACCCTTTTCTTCTTTGTGCTTACCAAACTGTAGCTTCATTTTTGCTGCTGTTTGCCAAGTTCTAATAATAACTTCTCCTACTCTACCCATCGCTTGCGAGTCAGATGCGATCATAGAAAAAGCTCCCATATCGTGAAGAATGTCTTCTGCTGCAATTGTCTCTTTTCGAATTCTGCTTTCTGCAAAAGCTATATCTTCTGGAATTTTTGGATCTAAATGGTGACAGACCATTAACATATCTAAATGCTCATCAATGGTATTGATGGTAAATGGTCGAGTAGGATTAGTTGAAGATGGTAAAATATTTTTAAAGCCACAGACTTTTATAATATCGGGTGCATGACCACCTCCTGCTCCTTCTGTATGATAAGCGTGAATAACTCTATCCGAAATGGCACCAATAGTATTCTCAACAAATCCAGACTCATTTAATGTATCCGTGTGTATGGCTACCTGAACATCATATTTATCTGCAACTTTTAAACAGGTATCGATTGCAGATGGGGTTGTTCCCCAGTCTTCATGTAATTTTAAACCACAAGCTCCTGCCGCTATTTGCTCTTGGAGTGGCTTCATCTTGGATGCATTTCCTTTTCCAAGAAAACCAAGATTCATAGGAAAATTTTCTGATGATTGTAACATTTGCTCTAAATGCCAAGGGCCTGGGGTGCAAGTAGTTGCATTCGTTCCTGTTGCAGGACCTGTACCTCCACCAATCATTGTAGTTACTCCAGAATAAAGAGCTTCCTCTATCTGTTGTGGACAAATAAAATGAATATGCGCATCAATTCCTCCAGTAGTAATAATTTTTTTTTCTCCTGCGATTACTTCTGTGCTAGGACCAATAATAATATTTACATTATCTTGAATATCAGGATTACCCGCTTTTCCTATCGCAAATATTTTTCCAGATTTGATTCCAATATCAGCCTTTATAATTTTATCATAATCAAGAATAATACAATTAGTTATGACTGTATCTACAGCACCTTCTGATCTTGATACTTGACTTTGACCCATACCATCTCGAATAACTTTGCCTCCACCAAATTTTACTTCGTCACCATAAGTCGTGAAATCTTTTTCAATTTCTATGATCAAATTAGTATCAGCCAACCTTACCTTGTCGCCTTTAGTGGGACCGAACATCTCAGCATATGCTTTTCTACTAATTTTCATTTTTTTAGCTTTCCATTCACTTTGGCATTGAAACCAAAAACTATTTTTTTTCCTAAAAAAGAAGTTAGCTCCACATCTTTTTCTTGACCTGGTTCAAATCGTACTGAACTTCCTGCTGGAACATTAAGACGAAAACCTAAGGCCTTTTTTCTATCGAATGATAAATAACTATTTGTTTCTGAAAAATGATAATGACTACCTACCTGGATTGGTCTATCACCTGTGTTTTTTACTCTGATAGTTAATTTTGTTCCTTTAACATTTAAGTTTATTTCCTCTTTTGTTAAAATAAATTCTCCTGGTTTCATAAAATTATCTAATAGGTTTATGAATGGTTACAAGTTTAGTTCCGTCAGGAAACGTAGCCTCGACCTGAACTTCTTTAATCATATCATCCACCCCCTCCATTACTTCGCTTTTTTTTATAATATTGGTGCCCTCTGACATCAACTGCGCAACAGTTTTTCCCTCTCTTGCACCTTCAACTACATAATCAGAAATAATAGCAACGCACTCTGGATAATTCAGTTTTAATTTTTTTTTTCTCCTACTCCTTGCAACCATTGCTGCGAGACTAATTAAAAGTTTGTCTTTTTCTCTATTTGTTAATTTCATAATCTAAAAATATATATTTTTTTTTAAGTAGTCTCTCTTTTTTATTACCTTTTTTGCTAAATAATTAACTAAATTATATAAATTTAATTTAAGTTGAAGCGTATTGTTATCAATAAACTTGCATACCAGTAATGAGTTAGATGGATAGCTATATCCATAAAATTTTTTTTCTGGAAAGAATTTATTGACTGATAAATTTAAATTTTTAATATTTTTTTTATAAAACACTATGTCAGCAAGACTTTGTGGATGATTTGATAATAAATTAAACTGATAGAATTGTTTAATATCATCTATAATACTTTGGTCT
>Ga0129324_10001798_pt1 | contig 13543 bp, 6 predicted proteins | sample CPBDNA_7_FD_96879 | JGI IMG/M metagenome (GOLD analysis project Ga0129324, IMG submission 96879) | Freshwater to marine salinity gradient microbial communities from Chesapeake Bay, USA - CPBay_Spr_15_0.2_DNA | ecosystem: Environmental > Aquatic > Marine > Coastal | place: USA: Chesapeake Bay... | reverse complement strand
TAATTTCATGTCATCTTCGAAAATCTTTGTATCATCTTTTACTAAACGGAACAAATTCAACTTTGTATGAATAATTTCTAAACATCTCTTCAAATTTCGTACTCCTTGTTCCGCTTTACTAAATTTGTCATTCGATATAATATACTGTAATGTTTCGTCCGGAATAATGACATCTTCTTCTTTGAAATTGATTTGCTCACGTATTTTCGGTAATAAATGTTTTCTTGCAATAATGACCTTTTCTTTCGATTCGTATCCTTTTGTCTGAATTCTGTACATACGGTCGCGTAGTATCGGATTGACTTTCGCTTCTTCATTGTACGAAAAAATAAAAAGACATTTACTTAAATCGAAATCAACTTCGGAAAAGTATTTGTCATGATACTGATTATTCTGGGTTGTATCCGTTAAATGTGTCAATATACTGACGATTTCCTCTCCACGAGGGGTATCACTGATTTTATCCAATTCATCAAAATAAATGACTGGATTCATGCATTTACTTTCCATTAGTATACTTACGATTTTCCCCCATGTGCTACCTTCATATGTATACGAATGACCTTCCAAGAAACTTGCATCTCCTGTACCACCTAATGCAATAAATGCAAATTCTCTTCCTAATATCTTACTGATACCATCCTTGACCAATGTTGTTTTCCCTGTACCCATTGGTCCCTTGATTGCAATCGCAGTACCCATGGCGGATGGATTTGAAATCCATTGTCCTACCATCTGCAATATCTGTAATTTCGCATCATTCAATCCGTACACACATGTATCCAATGTCTTCTTTGCATTCTCAATATATGCATGACATGTATCCACCCCATCCGTTATCTTTACATCCAGATGCTTATGTATTCCATGCGGAACTCTCATAAATCCATCTACCCAGTTCTTTATTTTGTAATATTCCGAATCACTTGCATCCATCGATTTCAATAAATTCAATTTCTGTAATGCAATCGCTTTGAACTTTGCTGGTATATTTGATTCCAGTAAAGAAAGTCTATATGGCTTATCTGTATTCGTAAATGCATTCACTTCTGATAAATCATTCAGCACTTTCAATTGCTCTTTATGAGACAACTTCTTCTTGAAATAAGACAATTCATTTGTACTACGCTTCTCTTCTTCTTCTTTTGATACCATCTTGTAATATTTATTGGTATTCTTCTTACGTTCTTTCCGTACAAGCTCGGATATTGAATGTTTGCATTCTTCTATTGCGTTTTTGAGGATGTTGCTCTTCGGATTTTTCTGAAGTTGTTCTATTAAATCTTTCTTCAATTGAGACAATTCTGCATATTTCGATTCTACTGTCTGTGGAGGTTCTGTAGACGATGTGGTTGAATCTGGGTTTGAATCATCATCTTCATTTGATGCATTTTTCTTTGGAGAAGAAACCCCTTTTGTTTTCTTATTTCGAGTTGTATCACTTGTTTTGTTCTTACATGATTGTTTTTTTGTAGGACTATTTACTGCAGATTCTGTAGAAGATACTGATTGGTTATGTTTTTTTGATTTTTTGTCTGATGACTTTTCGGATTTCTTCTTTCCATTTGATGACGATGGCGATGATGCATCCGTACTACTGGATTTCCCTTTTGTGTCTCCACCTTCTACACGTACATACTGTTCTTTCATGAATGTTTCCTCGTCATCACTATTACAGACTTCATTGCGATCCTCTTTCATCATTTCACGATAATCTGCGTCATCTGTATTCCATGAACCACCTGCCCCACCAAATGCATCAATCGATAAAATGATTCCTGGTTGCGCTCCTCCACGTGTCTTATCCTTTTCTTTTACGTCATCATCATCATCATCATCATCTTCGTCGTCATCCTCATCATCGTCATCCTCATCTTCGTCGTCATCATCTTCGTCATCCTCATCGTCTTCTACCGTTTTCTTATTCTTATTCTTATTCTTATTCTTATTCTTATTCTTATTCTTCTTGATACGTTCATCTTTATCCGTAATTGTCTTACTGATTTTAGCCGTTTTCTTTTTTGCTTCTTTTTCTTTTAGTTTTTTACTTATTTTCTTCTCTGCATTTAATGCAGATTTACGTTTCTTACGGGGTTTTTCTTCACTTTCGTCGTCATCATTGTCGTCTGATTCATCCGAATCTTCATCCTCATCGTCTTCATCCGAACAATCGTCAGAATCTTCATCCTCTTCATCAGAAACATCAGAATCATCATCATCATCCGACTCACTTACTGTTTCATAATCTTCATCATCGTCGTCTTCGTCATCCTCATCATCTTCATCATCACCAAACCCTTGAATGTAAAAAACAATTTCATCATCATCATCTTCTTCTTCATCATCATCGTCATCATCATCATCACGATGACGACGATATTTCTTTTTATTTGATTCCTTCTTTTTCGGACTCAATGACTCTTCTCGTTTTGTCGACTTATCTTTTTTACTGGCTTTCTTCTTTTTCTGTATGCTTGACTCTTTTTTTCCATTTTTACCACCTGCACCACTACTATTGCCACCACCATTGGATGTGGTTGTTGTTGCGGTTGTGGGTGCACAATCCGTGGTTGTACCAAGTGCCATAATATAATCAGATAGACTCATACTGGAACGACAGAAAAATACAGAGTACAAATGCAATAAAACGCGAATGAAAAAAATAATATATGCGACTCCAACTAGTAATAGTATAGTATGGCAAATCGTATTTATATGCATTCCAGTCTCTCAATTTTTGGGAATGATGTTGGATATATGTACAAATACAGGTACAGGTACAGGTACAGAATACAGAAAAAAATGGAAAGAGGGAGGGGTTCCTGAAAAACCGGAAAATCCCCAAAAATTGATATATGTTACCCAACAAATATAAAAACTCTCTATATATTTATATACGGTTCATCTTTTACAGTAAGAAACCTTCGAAATCTATTGTATCTATACAATCTAGTTCTTGAACAGAATCCGAACAAGAAACTAACGTAAACTTTATTTCTTTACATTTCAAACATGATGTTGAAACGCATTCAAACAAATGAATACTCCAATCCTTCCAAGATTATTGGGATTCAATTTAGTATGTTATCCGCCGAAGAAATTCGTAAGACATCTGTCGTTGAAATAACCTCTCAATCCCGTGATACTATGGGTGGGTTATTCGACCCAAAGATGGGTGTTCTCGAACAAGGTCTTTACTGCCCTACCGACGGATTAAGCTATATTGACACACCCGGTTATTTTGGACACATGGAAATGGCAATGCCAGTATTCTTCATACAACACATGAAAGAAATCAACAAAATCTTGAAATGTATTTGCTATAAATGCAGTAAACTATTAATCGATAAACAAAAATACAAACATATTGCAGAATTATCCGCCGAAGAGCGATGGTCATTTGTTACAGGTATGAAAGAAGTTACCCGATGTGGTGATAACATTGAAGATGGTTGTGGCTGTAAACAACCCAAGATTCGTTCTACTGGATTTGCATCCTTGGAAGCCATCTGGGAACGCTTGGATGTTAATAATCTCCGTGGTGAAACGGTTGTACAGAAATTGCCCGCGGATAAAGTGTACAAAATGTTTAAACGCATTTCAGACGAAGATGTCGAATTCATGGGATTAAGTGCACTTTGGTCCCGTCCGGAATGGATGATTTGTCAAGCACTTCCAGTACCACCACCTGCGGTGCGACCTTCAGTAAAACATGATGCACAGCAGCGCAGTGAAGATGATTTAACACATATTTACATGAATATCCTGAAATTTAATAATATTCTCAAAGACAAAATCGCGGCAAATACTTCTCCTATTGTCATCGACAAATATCATCAAATCGTACAATACTATGTCGCCATGGTCGCAAATAACAAAGCAACCGGAACCAGTCCCATCGGTCAATCCTCACGTACTTATCAATGCATTTCCAGTAGACTGAACACTAAAAATGGTCGTATACGCGGGAATCTCATGGGAAAACGTGTTGATTTTAGTGCTCGTTCTGTTATTACTGGTGACCCAAATCTCTCCATCACACAATTAGGTGTTCCCATGAAAATCGCAAAAAATATTACGAAACCGATTGTTGTAAATGAACGTAATCGCGATTTCCTTACAAAACTTGTACAAAATGGTCCAGATGAATATCCTGGTGCAAAAATATTGGAACGCCGAAATGGCGAAAATGTATCCTTACGACATGTTGACCGGAAAATGATTCAACTAGAACTCGGCGACAAAGTACATCGTCATATGATGGATGGCGATTATGTACTATTTAACCGTCAACCCAGTTTACATAAAATGAGTATGATGTGCCATGAAGTAAAAGTAATGAAAAAGGGCGATACCTTCCGATTCAACGTCGGTGTCACCAACCCTTATAACGCTGATTTCGATAAACTCTCTGTCGAAAACAGGGGGGCTTAAAAGGCTGCAACCCCCTAGTTAACATTTCCTTAAATATAAGTATAAATAAAGCACATAACATTTTAGCACAAAATGAATGAAATACTAGACGATGAGTCTGAACGATATTGTGAGATATATGTGATCAAAAACACAGAAAACGGTAAAGAATACGTTGGTCAAGCGGTGTCACATATTCTAAATCACAAACGTTATAGACCATACGGAAGCATTGGGAGATTTAAGTGCCATGTTTCAGAAGCGTATTCAAGTAAACGAAAACAATGCCGTTTACTGAATAATGCAATACGCAAATATGGAGAACAAAATTTCACAGTTTCTGTAATCAACACATGTAACCTATCTAATGCAGATGAGCAAGAGAAACTCTTTATTCTAGAGCGTAATAGTATTTCACCAAATGGGTATAATCTTACATTCGGTGGGAATCGAACTATTCTCACTGAAGAAAATAGGATTCAAGTGTCCAAAGGTATTTGCAAATACTATGCCCCTTTGAAATTTAAACGCTTTGAAACCATCAAATATATATCTGATGATATTGAAACATATATACGCCCTCTAAATCGTAATGGTTGTCAATATGGATGGTATGTATACATTGATGGGAAAAAAGCTGATTTTGGGGGTTCTCATATATCATTATGCGAAAGTAAACAACGTGCTATAGAATTTATATTTACATTAAAGGAAATTTTAGCGAAACACCTTGATGCGGGAAACTCCTGATAGTCTTCTACTACCACCTCCTAATGGAAACATTTTGAGGGAACACGGTTAATAGCCGTACCCAATGGTAATAATGTAGAAGAATTGGACAATCCGCAGTGCTACTATCTACGTCCGTTTTGGTAAGGATATGATAGGCATTCAGAGACTGAACGGGTGTTGGTCAGTAATGATAGATTAACCATCTTGAACTGGCTTAAGATACAGTCCGACCCTTTGGGAAACCTCTGGGATACACGTCGGGAGACGAAATGAATATGCACATGCCACAGAGTGTGCAAGCAGAAACAGAATTAATGTATTTACCTGCTGTAACAAAACAAATTATTAGTCCTTCTAAAAATAGTCCTATTATCGGCATCTTTCAAGATTCACTCTTGGGTTGCTTCTTATTTACACGCTCCAAGAAAACTGCCAAAGGAAATGACCCTATACATGTCACCCCAAAAGAAGCGATGAATCTTCTCATGATGGCGCGTGATGTAGACCCTAAAAAAATTAAAAAACAAATGACATCATTTGATGTCCTCTCTCAAATCATGCCTCCACTCACCAATAAACAAAAAACCAAACTATTTGATGCGGATGTGGAAGACCCTGCAACCAGTAATGCCATTATGGAAATTCAAAATGGTACATATGTACGTGGACAAATCGAAAAAACGACACTCGGTTCCAGTAGTAAAGGTATCCTACATCGTATTGTCAATGATTACAGTAACGAAACATGCGTACGTTTCATCGACAATTTACAAAATGTAGTTACAGAATACATGAAAACGTGTTCTTTCAGTGTTGGTATTAGCGACCTTATTGCAAATCGCACTACGAAATTGAAAGTTTCCAATGTCTTACTGGAACACAAAACGAAAGTACAAGAACTTATCCAGAGTATCCATCTTGGCAAAAATGAAAATAACACTGCATATTCCAATAAAGAATACTTTGAAATGCAAGTCAGCAATATCCTTAATAAAGCGACCGAAACTGCCAGTAAAGTTGCCCGTAATAATATTAGCGAACATAATCGCTTCAAAGCCATTGTCGATTCTGGTGCAAAAGGTTCCATCACCAATATTCTACAGATGATGTCATGCCTTGGACAACAAGCAGTTGAAGGCAAACGTGTTCCTTACGGATTCGAACATCGTACTCTACCGCATTTCAACAAATATGATGATAGTCCCAATGCACGCGGTTTCATCGAAAACTCATATATTAATGGTCTTACTGCACATGAACTATTCTTTCATGCCATTGCTGGACGTATTGGTTTGATTGATACCGCCGTAAAAACATCACAAACTGGTTATGCCCAACGTAAAATCGTGAAATCATTGGAAGATATTACCATCGCATATGATATGACCGCGCGAAATCATATGGGCAAAATTGTACAGTTTACATATGGTGATGATGGATTCGATTCAACCCGTGTAGAAGACCAAATCATTCCAATCACACATTGGACAGTTGAAGATATTTACATGCATTATGATATTGTCGGTATCAATGACGCAGATACCACCAAACACGAATTAGCCACTATCTTTACAAAACCTACCATGACCCGTATGAACAGACAACGATTAGCAACCCGAGAAAAAACTGCCGAACAAATTAAAATTACAATTGATAATCGCACCAAATTAGTGGAAAATGTATTCGGTATGAAAGATGATAAGGTTGTACGATGTCCAGTTGCATTCCAACATATTATTACAAATATTCAAGGACAAATGAAACTGACACGTGCATCTATGGTTGATATTACGCCATTGGAAGCGTATCAAATGATTGATGAGAACTTTCTACGACTCCAACAATTCACCAAATACAGTAAACCAACACCTTTGTTCAAAATCCTATATGAATTCTATTTATGCCCTAAAGACTTGCTATTCCATCGCCGATTCAACCGTAAAGCCATGATTCTTCTTATGGAAACGATTTTACTGAAATACAAACAAGCGGTTGTACATCCAGGTGAAATGGTGGGTGTTATTGCCGCACAATCAGTAGGTGAACCGACGACCCAACTGACATTGAATACTTTCCATAATGTGGGTGTAGCTTCCAAATCAAATGTCACACGTGGTGTACCACGTATTGAGGAAATCTTGCGTTTGAGTAAAAAACCGAAGAATCCATCACTTACTGTACAACTGAAACCATTAGACGCAGAACATCAAGAACGAGCACTTAAATATGCAAATATGATTGAACATACGCAATTAGCCGATATAGTGTCTGGGTTACAGATTTACTTTGACCCCAGTGACCATCATTCGGTGATTGAAGAAGACCGTCCTTTCTTGGAACAATTCCTTATGTTTGATGGGTTATTTGCGAATAGTAGCCGTAATGGTGAAACTGCATCGAATGCGATTACGGAAGATTCTGCTGTAAAATCGAAATGGATTATTCGTATGACAATGAATGCGGAAACGATGTTGGCGAAAAATATCAGTATGGATGATGTCTATATTGCATTACAGGGTGCATATCGTGATAAAGTGTCGTGTGTCTATTCGGATTATAATGATTCGAATTTGGTATTCCGTATACGCATGAAGAAACCGAACAAACAAAAACCATCTGCATCTGGCGGCAATCAACCAGATTCTCAAAATGGTATGATTGATGTAATTGACGACATTTCTCTACTGAAAAACTTTCAAGAAGATATGCTCAAAAAGATTATATTACGGGGGATTGATGGAATTGTAAAAGTACTACCACGTAAAGTACCAGGAACCATGGTGAAAACGGATGGGAAATATGTGGCAAAAGAGACATGGGTACTAGATACGACTGGAACGAATTATTTAGAAGTTCTTGGATTACCCTTTATTGATTACGTGAATACCTATAGTAATGATATTTATGAAGTCTATCAGACATTAGGCATAGAAGCCGCAAGACAAGTTATTTTACAGGAAATTACAGAAGTGATGGAATTCAGTGGTGTCTATATTAATTATCATCATTTGAGCTTACTATGTGATCGTATGACATATTCGAAAGATATGGTACAAGTACAACGTAATGGTTTACTGAAAGATAATACAGGTCCTTTAGCGAAAGCCAGCTTTGAAATGCACACGGAGATGTTATTACAAGCCGCACGTCATGGTCAAGTAGATAATATGCGTGGTGTTTCTGCGAATGTCATGACTGGACAATTTGGTACATTTGGTACAGGCGCATTCCAATTAGTACTGGATTTGCAAGCAATGGAACGGAATAATACGATGGCAGAAAGCGTATCCCATGTTGATCATTTAGACGCAATTGAACAAGATTTCCAAGAAACCCGCGACGGAAAGAAAGGCGGCGATGGCTGCAATGAAGAACATGTCACCATACGTAATCCACTCCGCAAAACCGAATTAGCCGCTATCAGCGCAACCGAAAGCCTCTGCCAACAAGATGATTATGATATGGGATTTTAGATTTTAGATTTTAGATTTTAGATTTTAGATGTTGTTTTACAGCTTTATACGTGATTATTTTATTATTTTATTATTTTATTATTTTATTATTTGATGTGTGTTATACAATAAACCATTTTTTTTGTATCCTTATTGTATAACGAGCGAGAGAAGATTAAGTATTGAAATATGAATAGTAACAACGGGATGAAATTGCAACTACCACAACCACCATATAATAAACGTACTCCGTCTTCGGGTGATATATCTTCTCGCAAAACACCAAGATACAATTTACTACACCCAAGTACACCAATAACACTTAATACATTTCCCCATTCACAGTTTAGTTGTGCATCAAAATATGATGATATACTTATTTTTTTACCACAATACCCAACATCCCAAATACCACAAACACACCAAACACCACAAACACCACAAACACCACAAACACCCAAAACATTCTCCGATTTAAGCGTACATAGTCCTTGTGTAAAACGTAATAATATAATTAATATTTTGAGTGAATTACAAAATATGACTCATAATACACCCAACAATGAGGATACTCAACTGCCTTCATACAATAATAATAATATACATGGACAACCCAGACTATCTGGTATTGACTATGATATGATAACTAGTATACATGATGCATTAAGTGTACAAGATGAAAAAAATATAATAAATAACACAATAAATTTATTGAATGCAAACGATACAGCAACATTTGACGAGAATGTAAATGCACTTAATACGATTATTAACAACGTAACACTTAATGACTCAAAGATGGATGACGATTCAGTGCAAACACTTAATAAACAACTTTTTATAGCATGTTTACCATGGGTTGTTAAGAAGGAAAAGCAGAAGGAACCGGAGAAGAAAGGAAAACGTAATTCCCGTAAAACAAATGCAAAAAACAATATTGTAATACAAAAAGTAGAGAAAATTAACAAAATCATTGATATCGTACACCACGTAAATGATACTGAAACACTAGCCGATTCGGTTGATACGAAACTCGATTTAGTAATGAGTCCAAATGAATTTGTAACTCCACACGAAGAGTATTTTATATATTCTGACAATGTGGATTATGCTCTTAATGTTAGATACGACGCCAGGATAAAGGGAACATATACTGTAGGATCCGATGCAATATTCACATTTAATACAACTAATCCAGCAACACAAACTGTACAAGAATCAATACAATCGTTAGACGAAGATGTCAAGAATAGATACAAACAATCTTATATGACGTATAAATGTATTCTTGATCTTCTTGACTTGGTACATGATGTCGAAAGAACAAAAGGCAATGACGTTTTTTTAAAGTATATAGACGGAATAAAGAACAGATATCCCAGTACAACGAATGAAACAACGAATGAAACAAGTATTGACAGTATAATAACATCATTGGGGAATGGTTCACAAGGAACTGTAAAAACGCTACGCACCAAATATATGAAAAAAATGATTGAACTTGTGAGAGGTTTTTACCCTTTACCAGAAATGAAAACAGAAACATTAACCAGAGATAGAGGACTATTTACTGTATTGGATGTAATGGTGAGACAGGGTATAGATTCTAATTCGCGATTCTTATATAGAGAGTCCGGACGTGATATACAACTCGACAGTATACGTGATTATGCAACGAATGACACTATGTTTAAACAGAATTGTATAGATTACTGTGGGTTCGATGATACTGAAATTGACACATTGACACGGTTGTTAAGCTCGAATAATAAAAATATTTCTATACAGCCAGATATGCTACCACCAACTACATTTGATGGTGCAGGTTCAACTGCACATGATAAGATTCCAAAAAATTATTTATGTTATACTTTCCCTAATGTGTTCGGTTGCTACAAATATGTTGTACATACTGTAAAAAATCACGACGATAGCGGTTATAAATGGTATCATTTGGTACTTGTATACTATGAATTAGATAACACACTTAACGCCGCTTTTGGATTTGGGGATAATGTTACAATCAATAGTTTACTTACAGCTAATAAACTTCCACAAACAAGAAATGGTGATGGGGGTAAAGGTGGTCCAATTCCTATTAATACTATCATTACTTCTATTAATAATATCATTACAGAATTCCAAGTAAATGAATTAAAAAAATTAGATAATAGTACTTTGGTATATCAAAATTGTAGTAATGATATTTTCCAATTACTAAGTTTGGGCAACAAAACATGTGGTGATCTGGTAATTTACATATATTTGCATTACCATAAGTTATACATGGGGGTTACTGTCGATAGTGGAATCAAGTATTCTGCATGGATGAATACATTGAATCCGAATGACCCACCTCCTCATCCTCATCCTAATGATAATTCTGATACAGTATCAAACAACTATAACGAAAACAATAAAATACTATTAAGTATTCTTGAATCAAATGCAAAAGGTTGGAATTTTACAAAAGGTATATATTTACCAGATGCTACAAAAATTGCTGATTCAATAAAAATCGCATTTGTTAGTAATTATCATTTTTTAAACGATATATTCGACTTTGCGCCAGAAAATCGCAAACATAACATCAACGTAATAATTGATAAGTATAAAAAAATACTTGAAAAATTGGGAATAATAATGAGTGATACTGTAAACAAAGTAAACAATGTAAATCGTTTTACAAATCTTTTTGAATTTCGTTTTAATGCATTCAATTATGATACATTAAACCGTTTCAATGGATATAGTACAGATGAACAATATGAAAAATGTTTTTTTCAATTACTCGTTGCTGAAAATTATATAATTCAAGTCAAAATTATGAAACGCATCGCCGATATTAGTTCAATCATTGAAAACGCGCATAAGCAAATAGAAAATAAGGAACTGCAAGTAAAGATAATATCCGATTCGATGAGAAAATTAGAGAGTCTTCGAACATGTTTTTCTTCTACTATAGTACCACTTGCACAAAATCATTCATTGGACAATAATGATATACTAGACGTAATTGGTCTTACCAATGAGACCGATGCAAATATTGGAATAAATAATACACATATATTAATTCATTACCAAATGAAACAAATCAACACTGTATTTAAACGTGTGTCCGACACTGTATTTAAACGTGTGAGCGATACTGATTTTAAAAGTGTGGGTATAGACTTGTATACTGTACAAAATAATGATATTATTTGTGCAATACCAAGAAGTACACATTTACTGTTGAAAGTATATTCAAAAATCAGTGCAACTTTTGTATATGACGCACAAGATACTAGAAAAACACCGTATATTGAATACGATAATGGTATAATTACATATGATGATATGGAATACAAGCAGATTACGAAGGATGAACTATTTAATGAAATAAATGACTTCTTTGTTCATACAATAGATACGCTGGACAGTGGACTTACACTAGACAAAAATAACAACAACGAACGTAACGAGGATGAAATAATCGTCAATATTAAAGAACTGTTAAAAGGAAATATTAGTTTGATTATTCAACCTATTATTCAACCACGTCGTGGTGGTGCCAAGCGAACAACCCGTAAGCGTAATAAAAAGCGTGTGACTCGGCGTAAGCCTAGGGTTCGTTCTCTCGCAAGACGTAAAAAGAATTCCAAACGGAAACCCAGAAAATCCCGTAAAAAAACAAACAAATAAGCCATCTCGTCCTCCTCATCCCCCAAACCACTTATTACATCTGTATTTTTTACTGTACAAATACAGATGTATCAATAACATTCTTATACATTACGAGTTGCACATACGATCTTCGTATCCAAATCACGTTCAATTCTACGGATTACCGTTTCTTCACTCATGTCATATTGATCACGAAATTTTTCAAAACATCGTTTTTGCCAATCGCGCAGTTCATCATATGATCTTTCATATGAATCAGATACGACTTTATACATATATGTTCTCATATTTTCAATTGCCTGTTTACGGTCTACCATATGCCATATACGGTCTTCTTTCAATATAAGTGCATACGGTTCTTTCTTGTTAGGTATTCTAATGTTATGATTTTCGGGATGCTTTGTATTGAAATAGACAAATGATGCAGCAGTATTTATAGAATCATATACTTTATTTACAATCGCATAAGACATTTTGTCTGTAATGTAATCTATGTTTTCTTTTCCAAATGCTTGGATCGTGATATTGATATTATTATTTTGTGTCTCAATATTTACGTTGGACTTTTCCTTTTCTTCTGCATTTTCCTTCTCTAGTTGTTTGATTCTCTCTTTCAGTTCTTGTTTTTCTTTTTCAGCCTGTTTCAATTGTGATTCGTAGTGCTGTACAATATTATTCTCTACTGGTTGTCTAGAACATTTTTGTTTATGCAAATATAATGATTGGCGGCATGAAAAGAATTTACCACAATCACATTTATGTTGAGCAGTTGCGTCACAACGTTTCAAATGTTTTTTTGACTTCAGATGTAATTCATATCCTTGTTTGCGTGAAAATGTAGTAGAACATGTTTGACAAAAGAACATGTTTTAGGTATATATTATGTTATATATAAAATGTAAACATTTATGTATATTTTTACATGAATGTCTAAACACATATTATTTACATATTCCATGTAATTTTACTGAAACATAAACATGTAAATATTCATGTATATGATGTATATATTTATGTATTTCCAGTCTACATGCTTGTATTTTTACAGTAACATTCTATTATTGTTGTAGTAATACAAATAGTATACATCCGATTGTATGAAATAAATATGTAAGTATAAAAATTGGCGGGGGGCATATTTTAGATGATGTGAATCCCATTATAGCCGTTTTGACAGATGGATTGTATATTTTACTTTTGGATGTCATGAACTATTTTTTACAGAATTTTACAGAATACGTAAGATTGTAAATATTCATGTATATGATGTATATATTTAT
>Ga0129324_10001797_pt1 | contig 13544 bp, 4 predicted proteins | sample CPBDNA_7_FD_96879 | JGI IMG/M metagenome (GOLD analysis project Ga0129324, IMG submission 96879) | Freshwater to marine salinity gradient microbial communities from Chesapeake Bay, USA - CPBay_Spr_15_0.2_DNA | ecosystem: Environmental > Aquatic > Marine > Coastal | place: USA: Chesapeake Bay... | reverse complement strand
ATATTGTCGTAGTTGTCGCTGTTGCTGTTACATAAGCTGCGTGATCCTGAGAAATGACTGCTTGTACTACCAGGTTTCCAGTCATTGTGTCGCCATCAACATTCACATATCTAAGATCGGCGATTGCTTCAGTGAGAACCGTAAGGTTACCCGTTGTAATAGATACGACATGACCAAACTCGTCAAAGCTTACGCTATCAATAACTTGATTATTTGCTAAATCTAAAGTTCCGGTATTTGCTACACTGCTCGTATCAGAATGACTTATTGTAACATTTGCAGTAAGAGGGCCACCTCCACTCAATCCCGCGCCGGCGATGATATTAACCGTATTATCGACTTTACCATCAAGTAACGAATTAACTTCAGTTTCTGTGTAATATCTTCCATCTAAATCAATTGAACCTACAGTTTGCACATGCCCAAATGTATCAAATGTAAGATCTTGTATTACGTTCCCATCTGTATTATCAATATCTATTACTGACGACGTGTCAGCATGTTCAATACTTATTGCTGTATTACCAAAATCGTTAAGTCCAAATTCACCGAATCCTATTAGCCCATTGTTTGCAGTAAGAGTGATAATACCACTTCCTACACCAGAGGCAACGGCATTTGAAGTGTTGTTAGCTGCTGCCGCAAGAATTTCTGCTGCTGTTTGGCCACCTAGAGTATCAGCATCAAGATTAGTAAAGTCATCAATGATTGTATTGAAAACCCCACCGTCTCCGGTTTCAATAGTAAACGTATTATTTGCTACAGACCAGTAAGTATCTACCACACCGGCTACTGCACTATTACTTGCTGCTGTTATGCGCCCGTCTTCATCAATTGTTATAACAGGTATTTGTGACGTACTGCCGTAAGTTCCAGCAGTTACACCAGTGTTCGCAAGTTCAGTAACAAGTGTCATCACACCTGTGTTTGAGGAAGCAGTACCTGTAACTTTTCCAGTTAACGTGAGATCAAGACCGTCTTCTAATAAGTCAAGCTTTGCTCCGTCTACAGCAATATCGCGGCCATCAACCAAGCCAGTTACAACAATGTCACCATTTACAGTAATACCCGTAAATTCATTGATGATTGTATTATATACACCACCGTCAACAGTTTCGATTGTGTAAGTATTATTTGCGACTGTCCAATAAGCTGCGTCAACACCAGCAACAGCAACGGTATTTGCTGCAGTAAGTCTTCCATCTTCATCTACTGTGATGACTGGAATTTGAGAAGATGTACCATATGTTCCAGCAGTTACACCCGTGTTAGCAAGCTCTGTGGTAAGAGTCATAACACCGGTATTTGAGAAAGCAGCGCCGGTGACCTTCCCAGTTAACGTGAGATCAAATGTCGATGCCGGTACATTAAAAAAGTTATTATAATCGAGGTAATATGTACCATGTTGCCCGTCAAGCAAATCCGCATCAAGACCTGAATTGGCACCATCTAATGTAAGAACTGCATCGAATATTTCAGTATTCGATTGATTCGCAGTTGCACCTGCTTCAATACCGTCAAGTTTTGATCCATCAGCAGCAATATCGCGGCCATCAACGAAACCCGCAACTGTAATATTATTAGCACTGATATCATTAAACGAATCTATGATGGTGTTAAATACTGAGCCATCACCAGTTTCAATACTAAATGTGTTGTTTGCTGTATACCAAGTAGTTGAATCCACACCACGAACTGGTGCTGTATTTGCTGAAGTTAATCTTCCGTCTTCATCAACAGTAAAGACTGGAATTTGAGAAGCAGAACCATATGTACCTGCTGTAACCGCTGTGTTGGAAAGTTCAGTTGTGATGCTGATTGAACCGTTACCAAGATTTGTAAGTGTGGTTGTGCCTTCACCTGTAACTTTTCCAGAAAGAGTTACATCAATCTGAGGATCTGGAAGATTTGTGAAGTTAGTAAAGTCTAGGTAGTAAGTACCTTCTTGACCATCGAGCGTATCGGAATCTAAACCGTTACCGGACCCTTCATCACCCGTCGTGAGAATACGACCTGTAACACCACCGGAGGCAATTTCCCAATAGTTTTGAGTTTCATTCCATTGTAGTATTACATTAGTCTCGTCACCGCGTTCAACTTCAATACCTGCATTTTCTGAAGCTGTAGGGCCGCTGAAGTTTGCATTAAGAACGATTATATTATCAGCGAGTAAAATCTCTTCAGTATTTACATAGGTTGTGTTGCCTGAAACTGTAAGATTACCAGTGATTATAAGATTACCATCAAAGGTATCATCTTCATCAGATCTTAAGAATTGTGTAGAATCTAATCCATCGAGAAGGTCTGCATCAAGACCAGAACCAGAACCGTCAACACCTTTAAGTAATTCAAGAAGATCACTCGGATCCGCACTAAACTCTACAATGCTTGAAGTATTAGAACCAGCAGAGTATTGTTTAATGTAGATCTTGCCGTCGGCAGTATTGATCGCAATTTCACCCAACTCAAGTTGAGCAGTCGTTGGCACGCGACCCGGGACGGCACTTCTTCTAAGCTTAATTAATGTTGACATATATATGTCCCTTGTTCATGCCTATGTAGGCAGATTAAAAGGTTCCTCCATCGAGTGTAGTAACTGTAACGTCTCCACCTGACACGGCAAAGTTATTTATGTTAAATGAAGCAACACCAATATTGGTATCACTTGCAAGTTCACCGGCGATCAATATTTGATTATTGCTGACTGTTGTGTTAATCCCCTCCCCCGCAGCAAAGGAGATTGTTTCACCCAAGGCAACTACATCTGTATTGCCTGATTCTGCTGTAATAGAAATGCCTGAACTTGTTATGTTTCCAATCAATCCAGTGACTGTAGAAATTTCATTATCTAAATATTGTTTATTTACTACGTCTAGGCTATTGACAGGATCGGAAACATTTGATATAATAGATGTATTCGCATCAATGATACCACTGAATGGGTTGATTGTAATATCACCAGATATAGTGAAGATATTGTTATTGGCAACAGTTAAATTCGACCCTATAATTAACGACTGATCAAGGCTTAGTCCTAAGAATCTTGAATTGTTCCCAGCTGGATCAAGAAAATAATTGTTATCTTGAGAATCTATAAAGCTTCTTGAGAAAATTGAACCATCTTCTACGCGCCAACTATTGTTAGTTGTATCAAAGTACGTACCAAAGTTAAAACTATTACTTAGATAACCAATTTTTGTGCCGGTTGCGTAAATATACTGAAAGCTTGTAGCACCGGTCGACATTTGAATTTGTGATTCAGTTTGACCATACCCAATAATAACGTTTCTTATTCGAGATGTCGAGTTTGGATCTACATAATAATCAGTATCATCTTTATCGACGAATCTAGTCGCTCCAAGAGCACCGTTCGCAGTATCCCCGCCTTCTACATTCAAATATCTTTGATCTAATGTATTAAAATCAAATGTAGTATTGATCGCTGTATTTGAGTTACGAACTACAGTAGCTGAGCCAGTTACTGCGCCGGTAAGATCTATATCAAAATTATTTACAAAAAAATCTAGTTTTAGCGATGCATTATTTGCGGAAACTCTTATACCTTCTTCGATATTGCCATTTTGTACAGCGTCCTCAACAACACCAAAGATCGAAGGCACAAAGTCTACAACAGCATTTGAAGATACGGCAAGAGGAATATTAATAAGGGATCTCACGCGGCCGTAGACGTCAAAATCAAAATTGGGTACTGTACCTTCAATACCTGCTTCTCTTTGACCTACAAAGCTATCCCATACAGGTTTAAGACCAATTGAAATTTCATTATTAGCAGCATCGTAATCACTTACAGTAAGAGTAGAATCAAGTATAATGGTCGGATCATTATCAAGTAACCCAATGACACGAGTATTGATTCCATCTTTAAAGGTGATGTTTCTTTGGTATGTGTTTTCTAAATAATTTTTATTTATTGCATCAAAACCATTGACAGGAGCAGAAACACCTGTTATAATACTATTACCAACATTGAATATACCAGAACCAATATCAAATACTAAATCAGTATTTGCATCTGTAACAATTACACCGGTATTTGATAGTAAGAATCTTCGTGTGCCACCAGTGTAAAATTCAAGTTCATCATTATCAGCACCAGGAGAACTTTCGGCTTGAATGTAAGTATCTTGATCTACGTCTTTGACACCACCTAGACTTGCCCAAGCAACACCGCTATAACCTTCAAACACACCGTCTGTTGAGTTAAAACGGATCATACCAGATTCTAATGGGCTTGGTCTATCTGATGTTGTACCTACAGGAACTGTAAAAGCACCGTTAGCAGTAACTTTAACTACATCTATATCGCTTGATATATTTCTTACATGTAGTGTATTCCAATTGCTTCCTATTTCACCGATGTCGTAGATGTTATCACTATTAGGTACCAGATCACTGATAAAGCCCGCTACGACATTAATTGTATCTACTGTTTGATTACCTAAGGTAATATTACCATCTATTGTAATGTCACCTGTGATGTCTACAGCCCCATCTACTGAAAGCTGAGATCCATCCCATGTAAGTTTATTACTATCAATGAGTTCGCCAGCAGCTCCTACAAGTACAATTCTGTTTTGTGTAAGATCATTAACGTTTATGCTAGCAACAGAAACTTGAGTATTGACTTCAAATGTCGAACCGTCAAATGTCAGACTATTACTATCTTCTAATTCTCCATTTGCACCTACAATAACAACCCGACCCGAAGTTAAATCGGTAACTTTAAGAGAATTAATATCAACACCGGCGCTAAAATACGAGGCGGCATTTACGACCAATGTAGCCCCATCAAAAGCGAGAGTTGAGTTTGAGGATAATGCACCAGTTTCTGATACATAAATGATTGTGTTGGCTACTAGGTTGCCAACTGAAAGGCTATCGCCGCTTAAACCACCGCTTGTTGAAAAGTCGCCATCGACAGTAATACCACCAACAATAACGAGATTTGTTCCGTCCCATGACAGATTTGCGGAGCTTCTAAGCTCGCCTTGAGGGCCTGCAGTAACTACACCGGATGTTACCAAATCTAATACATTAAGACTCGCAGCAGTTACTTGATTATTTGCTTGAACTCGACCTTCAAATAAAGTATCGCCAGTTTCATAATCAATTACGACTTTGTTGAGCCCATCACCGTATTTGAAATCTCCGTCGGAATCGACTTGTAATCTTTGAGTATTAGCAGTGAAAAAATCTAACTGGTCGTTGTCAGATCCAGGAGCAGATTCGGCACGAATAAATGTATCTTTATCGACGTCTTTTACACTACCTGCTAATTCAGACCATGTTGCGCCGTCGTAACCTTCAAATCGACTATCCGATGTATTGTACCGGATCATACCAGTAGCAGGTGTAGGGCGATCTCCTGTTGAACCTACCGGTATAATAAATGCATTATTTACAGTAGCATTTTCAAAGATTGCTTGATCATCGACAATTAAGGATGTAAGACCGGTAATAGAGTCAGTAGATTCACCGATTGTTAATGCTGTATTACCAATCGTAAAATCTTTTGCTTGTATGAATGTGTTATTTGCTGTAAAGTTTAAAGAACTTAAACTTGTGTTATAAAATTGAGTGATATGACCGAATTGGTCGATGCTTACGTTGCGAGTAAATCCTAGTATATCGTTATTTGTACTGACTTCGGTCGAAGTGTTTGCATGAGAAATGACAATATTGGCTGATTCAATATTATCTTCTGGAAATACGATAACACCAGCGCCACCATCAATGCGCTGAACATAGGGTCCAATTGTATCAATACCAAGGACAACAGAATCTGGGACGATCTGCGGTTTACGTTCTGCCGGTGCAACTATCGAAGTTGTACTTTCTTCCTTAGGGATTGCTCGTATTGTACGGCCACCGCCTACCTTAACCTTTATGCTCACGCAACCTCCGTAATAGTATCGACTACAATTGCTAAGCCTTCAACTATTTTGGACAACTCTCCTGTTTGTTTTTGCATGATTACATCGTATTGATATTTACCGGGCTTCAAGGTATCCGTTTGCTGATCTGTTAAAACTAGAGTAATGTCGTTGTTTGCTTTTTCTATTGCAAAATCTACTAAGCTCTGTGAAGAGTAAACTTTACGTATGCTGCTATAAAAATTATATACCGATATTGTTGTGTCATCATACTCTTCACCAGCTTCGTTGAATAGCTCAATAGCTGTTCTAAAGTCACAACCTTTGTCGATGTAAATATTAGCTCTTGATGCCATCGTGATGAACCTTTTTAAAATCTTATTATTGTTTATTTATTCAACTGGAGGTTTAAAAAAGTAAGGGGCATTAAAAAATACCCCTTACGCAGTCAATCACAAAAATGTAGAGCACTAAAATTTAGGTATAATCATTCACCTTTTAGTTTATCAATTTGCTCTTGCTGTTCTTTAATTGCCTCGACCAGTAGGCCAACAATGTTTGCATAAGCAATACTCTTAATTTTATCATCACTATTGTCTTCAGAAATAACTTCTGGAAGAATAGATTCAACTTCCTGTGCAATAAGACCAACCCTTTTAACTTCAGGATTATCTTTTCTATTAAAGTAGACACCTCTAAGAGCAAGAACTTTTTCAAGAGCATTTTCAATGGTTACAACATTTTCTTTTAGTCTTGCGTCTGAGTTAGTGGTTACGTTACCTGTAGCAGTAAAGTCGCCAGTACCTGTATCAAAAGTAAATCTTGTAACTGCACCTTCACGAATAAAGACATCATGAGTTGCAGCGCAATCAATATACAAAGAAATGCCGGTATCGTAAATATCAATATCTTCACCAGTGCCAAAGTGTAAAGCAATGTTATCATCGAATCTTAGTGATCCTGCTGATTGTATATTATCCGTAGTACCAGGATATCCACTACCTGAAGGCCATGTTGTATTGGTTACTCCACCTAAAGTAAGACCACCGTCAACGGTTATGTTTTCAACTGTAAGCTCGTCATCATTAGCAATATAGAAGAAGTTTTGTTGTCCACCCGGATTAGGCCCTAATGTCCCATAGATGGGACGACCACCAGAACCACCTTGCACCAATGTAACAAACATTGAGGTACCTTGTAATCCAGATGTGTAAAGGTTTTGTACGTCAACATTACCTGTAGAACCTGTGGCACCTTGAACACCCTGAATACCCGGATCACCTTGAGGCCCTGGAACCGTACTATCCGCACCTACGAAACCTTGGAAACCTCGAGGACCTTGAGATCCTTGGAAACCTGTTAATCCCTGTGCTGAAGCCGGGCCACCAATACCTTGTGGCCCAATTGGTCCTTGAATCCCAGTACCACTTGGACCAAATGCACCTTGAACGCCCTGCGTTCCAGCACCAGTTAAACCTGTGAAACCCTGTAAACCTATTTGCCCGGTGGAACCTTGGAATCCACGAGGACCTTGCGCTCCAGAACCAGTTGAACCTACGAAACCCTGTATACCTGTAGAACCTGTGGCACCTTGCGGACCACGTGGTCCTTGTGCTCCATCAGAACCGACACCGCTAAGACCTTGAGGACCTTGATCACCTGTGGTACCTTGGAATCCACGAGGGCCTTGGGAACCACTTGCACCCTGTCCATCCGGGCCTTGGATACCTGTTTCACCTTGGGCCCCTTGGAATCCACGAAATCCTTGTATACCACCACCTAATGCACCCTGAGGACCATCCGCACCTTGTGGCCCTGCAGCTCCTTGTTGCCCCTGTAAACCAGCACCAAAAGAACCTTGAACACCCTGTACACCAATTTCTCCTTGAATACCTTGGAGCCCAGGTGCAGACAAACCTTGAATGCCCTGAAATCCACGAGGACCTTGCAAGCCACCAAAGCCAGAATTACCTTGCACCCCTATAAACCCCTGAAAACCTTGCACTCCCTGGGGACCTTGAATTCCAGGACCCCCTACACCAAATGGACCTTGGACACCTTGAATACCCTGAAAACCTTGAATACCTTGGATCCCATCACCACTAACACCAGTTGTACCTTGAGGTCCTTGAATACCCTGTGTGCCAGAGCCTTCGGGCCCTTGTACACCTATGAAGCCCTGTTCGCCCTGTGGTCCCTGAATACCTTGTGTACCGCCGCCACTATTACCTTGCGCACCAGTAAATCCTTGTAATCCTTGAATGCCAAAGCCTGTAATACCCTGTGGCCCTTGCAAACCTTGTATACCTTGTAGTCCCTGAATACCATCAGAACCGTCGCCGGCTATACCCTGAACACCTTGAACACCTTGTATGCCCTGAAGTCCTTGTGTACCCGATCCCCCACCAGCACCTGCAGAACCTTGTGTACCAGTAAAACCTTGTGTACCTTGTATACCTTGTATACCTTGAGCACCAGCACCATCAAAACCTTGAAGCCCTTGTGTACCTTGCGGTCCTTGCAAACCTTGAATACCCTGTGGTCCTACAGATCCTGTAGCGCCTGCATCACCGGTTCTTGCAAATGTAATGGTAACATCATCATCGTTACTAAACGTGCCAAAGCCATTTACGTTTGCACAAGTAACGTTAAAGTAACCTGTGAGTTCTGTTAACGCAGAAATCGTAAAGATTTGGAATGTAGCGGGATTATTCTTAAGAGTGATCTTAAAATGCCCTTTGATAGGACTTGTAGAATCATCAATAGTACGAAGGAAAGTTTGAATATCTACAAAGTTATCATCACGGTCGTCAATGTACATTGCTGTCACTGAACCATATGACAGGCTATTAAGTTTTAATCTACCAATACCGGGATCTGAATTCAGTGTAGATATATCAAAAGTGTAGTCAAATGTAATACCACCAAATCCGCCTGATGCACCTTGGAATCCACCTAAACCCTGTGGTCCCTGTGGTCCTTGTGTTCCTGCACCAGTACTTCCTTGTAAACCTAAAAATCCTTGAGTGCCTTGAGCACCTTGAATGCCGCTAGGGCCGCGTGGCACAAACGAAATAAGAGTAGCTGGCCCGTGCAAGGCATTAACTTGAGTTTGCCAACTTGTAACATTACCATCAACATAAACGATGTCAAAGTAACCATAGTCTTGAGAACCACTATTCCACGTGAAATTGGTGAGTTCATAAATTACCCAATGATGGCCAGCAGGACCTGCCCCCTCATTATAGTTAGCCTCCATTATCTTCAGGTAACCTTTAACAGTACCTGGTTGTGAAGCGATAAAGTCAAAGAAATCGTCCACTTCAGAACTGTACTGATCTGCCGGAATATCATCAATTGTCAGTAAGGTAGCATTAACTGGATTAGCATTATTAAGTTTCCAGTTGTTTGCACCAGGATCAGTACCACCTAAAGTGTTATTTACAAAGTTCCATATGAAGGTCATACCACCGTATTGACCTACCTCACCTTGTATACCTTGTATCCCTTGAATACCAGTAAACCCCTGAGTTCCTTGGATACCTTGAAGACCTGCACCGGTGGTTCCTTGTATACCAGTAAATCCTTGTGTTCCTTGAACACCTTGTGTACCTTGCGGTCCTTGAAGACCTTGCAAGCCTTGCGAACCTTGAATACCAGTGAATCCTTGTACACCTTGCGAACCCTGTACTGATTCACCTTGAATACCTTGAAGACCTTGTAAACCCTGAAGTCCTTGTACACCTTGCACACCTTGGAAACCTTGAACAGATTCACCTTGAATACCTTGAAGACCTTGAGTACCTTGTACACCTTGAGTACCTTGAATGCCTTGGTCGCCGTTTCGAATAAACGAAATACGGACATCCAAACCATCGGTCAGCGCAGTAACACCGTTAATTTGTGCCACGTCCACTTCCCAATAGCCAGAACGATCTGTTACATTAGAAATACTAAATGTTGCCTGATTGTAGATGTTACTTGCGTCTGTAAGTTTAAAGAAGCCTTTCGTCGGTCCTTCAACCGTAGCAAGTTCGTTCATAACACCATCCATGACAATTACATTGCCATCATCGCGGTCGTCAATAAACATTTTTGTAGCGCCGGCAAGCGACAAATTGTCAAAGTTTAAACCACCTTGACCCGGATCTGTATTTGCTGTTGCGTCAGAATAAGTGTAATCATAAGTAATACCACCAAAGTCACCTGTTAAACCCTGGAAACCTTGTGTTCCTTGAACACCCTGTGGACCTTGCAATCCTTGCACACCCTGTGTTCCCTGGGCCCCTTGAATACCAGTAAAACCTTGAATACCAATAAATCCCTGTGTTCCTTGAACTCCTTGTAGTCCTTGAGTTCCTTGAATACCAGTAAAACCTTGAATACCAGTGAAACCTTGAATACCAGTAAAACCTTGTGTTCCTTGAACCCCCTGAATACCAGTAGACCCTTGAATACCAGTAAACCCCTGAATTCCTCGTATACCCTGAAATCCACGATCGCCTGATGATGCAAATGATACTGTTATTGGATATAAGGTATAGCTGCCGGGTCCAGTTTCTTCATTGAAATCTTGCTTTATTGCATTACCGGCAATAAATGTAACATCTAATTCCCAATATCCTGTGTTATCTGTAAAATCTTGTACAGAAAAAATAACATAATCATCAGGATTATCTCTTTTTGTGTATTTTACATATGCTTTATTTGTAGATGATGACAAGTCCATTGCTGTAAAGAAGCCATCTAAATTTACACCATAGAATGCTTCGTCATCCATCCAAATTTTGGTGACTGTCTCAAATGTATCTAGTTGATTTGCAGCACTATTAAAGATCATATTGCCATTGGTGGTAGCTGCTTCTGCGATGCTATTTTCAAGTCTATATTCTACTATAAGTCCTGAGTCGTCTCCCGAGTAACCTTGTAAACCTTGGCTGCCTTGAAGACCCTGAGCACCTTGCACACCCTGAGGACCACGGCGCCCTTGCAAACCTTGAAATCCTCGATTGCCTTGAACACCTTGAAAACCTTGAACACCACGTTCGCCTTGAAAACCGCGATAACCACGTTCGCCTTGGATACCTTCATTACCGATAGGGCCTTGAAGACCCTGTACGCCTTGAACGCCTTGAAAACCTTGAACACCACGGAAGGAACCAATATTTACCCAAACTGCACCGTCATAGATCCAAAGAGTATCATCTGATTGGTCAATTACACCATCACCAACTGTTGCGCTAGGAAAAGCTGTATTTAAAGTAGATTGGTCGCCTGGCCCTGTGATAGAACCGATAATAGTAAAGCCAGGACCGTAGTCGCCCTGTACACCTTGATTACCTTGAATACCGGTAAACCCTTGGGTACCCTGTGGGCCTGTTCCAAGAGGGAGCCAGCTTGTCCCATCAGAATATCTTAACTCACCGTTATCAGCATAAATTACTGCGCCTTCAAACGGAACAGGATCTAACTGAATCGGAAAGGTTTGGGGCACACCATGACCAATTAACAGCGCTCGGCCCGTGAGGGATCCAAATCTACTAGACATTAAATTTCTCCGTTTCCAATTCCATTAACTATATATGTAGTTTTAAGCAACGTCATCTTCCTCAGACTGACCTAATGTGAATGACAGCGTACTGTGAATTGCTAAATCGGCACTCGCTTTTGCTTCAAGTGTATCACCACTCTTTAAAAATTGCCCGTTCAAGGGAATGGGAATGGTATCAAATCCAGGGACAGGTAACTGTCTTAAAAGGAAATATGTAAGATTTGTGTCATATCGATACACCTGAACATCGACTGATACCGTATTAGCGGTTGTATTACATAAAACCAATGGAGAAATAACTTCACCCACACCTGGCTCAACTGTAGTAGATCCGCCGAAAACAAGTTCAGGAACCTCATACTGAGGAACCTCAATGATAGTTTGCCAATTTGTCGAAAGAACTAAATTTTTGGCAACCGGTTTCGCGTCAGGCGCTTGTGATGTTACAATTGTTACTATTGGCATTTTATCCTATCCTTTAAATAGACGCTCTACTGTTAGATGCGCGTCTTGCTAATTTTCTTACCGATGATGTAAACGGCCGACCTTCAATTCGTCCCGTTCTACCGTTGATTTTCAATCCTCTTGCAAAGTATTGGTTGTTCAATTCGTCAGCACCTGACCAACGAATTCTACCACCATCCTCACTTAATACAGAAGCAATCGCTGAAATAGCCGAACCTAAGTTTCTGAAGTTCAATGGTAGTGCATTTCTGTTAACACCTGCCGATGCACCGTTAAACTGGTGAGCAATAGATTCAACAAGAGAACCAAATATTAATACATTAGGTCTCAATATATTATCCTTCAGACAATCATTGAACAGACCTTCAACCATTAGTGAATGCGCAGAGTCTGGAGACAGGTTGTTAACTATATATGATCTCATTCTATCCCAAGATCCAGTAAATGCATCCAATAATTCTGTATTATTGGGCCCATCAAATACCCACGTAGATCCATCCCAATAATATATATTCCCCGCGTAATAACTTGTTGCGTAATTAGTAGCAACAATATATGCTTGATTTGGTTTTTGTCCAGTTATAGAAGCAAGATCGACCAATGCAGCAACAGATCCTTTGTACTTCAATCCTCGTTTAGCTGAGTTGAATACAGGGAACGTATGTTGTCCTTTCCAATCGAAGAATGCCGTAACAAATGTTCTTATTGCGTTTTGACTACCAACCGAAACACTTCCAGAATAAGAAGGTGAATTGAATTCTTGCCCATCTTCATATCTAAAGTCGTTTGATATCGCTTGTAACAGATTAGCAGCATCGCGTCTTGTTAATGGAAGATTAATAAATCCATATTCAGCACTTACATATCTTATAGTATCAAATGCAAGATCAATTTTATTTTCTTCAAGAATAAACTGAGCATTAACGAATTCATCACTTGCATAAGTGTAGTCAGGTTCTTGCTTAACTGGTAAGTACTTAGTATCTTTATATATTTGAGTTAGATAGAAAATATTAGCCAAACCTTCGACTTTATCAGATTCGACTTGTGTTGCAAGTTCTCCTCTTCTAATTTGGCCCGTGTATTTACCTAATACGATATCCTTACAAATTACACCAAGCTGTCGATAAGACTTAGCAGTAGCCGCACGTTGATTTTCTGGCACTCTGTACTGATTATTCCAGAAGTAGAAATCAGCATTCCATCTTGAAGCAATATTACAACCATAGTTTAAGTCATAGCTGAATGCGTCAACCAAATAACCTACATCTCTATGACACTTAGCTCTATTGTAATCAAGTGCATTAAATTCAGTATTGATGTATTCGATAAGATCATTTGCAAGCGCGTCAGTATTATCATCAATCTGAGTGGCAGCGCCTGCCAATTCCGAAGCAACCCAAGTTGTATTAGGCTGCTCGAGTCCTGGCAATCCAGCCAACGTATCTGCTCTAATTGCGTCTTCGATATAACCTATCAGCACTGTGGCTCGAGTTGCTTCCGTTGGTGAACCAGGTGTTCCACTAACATCTTGAGGAGTATCAGTATATACTGTATTCGCAATAGAAGTATCTTCTTGAATTACTGCATCAAATACTGTACCTAGATAATTGTAAATATCGGCAGTTTGCTGT
>Ga0129324_10001795_pt1 | contig 13549 bp, 15 predicted proteins | sample CPBDNA_7_FD_96879 | JGI IMG/M metagenome (GOLD analysis project Ga0129324, IMG submission 96879) | Freshwater to marine salinity gradient microbial communities from Chesapeake Bay, USA - CPBay_Spr_15_0.2_DNA | ecosystem: Environmental > Aquatic > Marine > Coastal | place: USA: Chesapeake Bay... | reverse complement strand
GATGAGGATGAGGATGAGGATGAGGATGAGGATGAGGATGAGGATGAGGATGAGGATGAGGATGAGGATGAGGATGAGGATGAGGATGATGATAACCAGAGAGCAAAGAAAAAGCAAAAAAATGAAGATCTAGAAAAACAACAAGAAACTATTAATGAAGTTAGAAAAACATTCCAATGTATTTTAGATAAAGATGACACAAATAAAATTGCTTTAGATGGTCTAAAGGAATTAGATGTAAAAGAGAAATCATTAAAAAAATTACAGGAAAAGAAAGTTAAAGGAAATAAGATGAAGAATGCAAAAAAATTTAAAAATTTAATTAATAAAAAATCATTAATGAATGACTTTGCTTATTTTAAAGATAAACTTACTGTTGATGAGCAAAAAAAAATTATTAATGAAGTAGAAGAATTGAACAAGTATAGTATCGTTCAAAAACCTTATAGATTACAGTTATTGGAATCTAATATTCCAACTAATCTCAAGTCTATTGCTTTGAATAAGATTTCTTCTTTACGACATATGGATCCAGGAAATGGAGAATATTATAAAATTAAGACATGGGTAGATACATTTATGCAAATTCCATTTAATATTTATAAATCTCTTCCTATTACTATGGAATCAGGAATTGATAAATGTCAGAGTTATATGGAAGAATCTAAAAAAATATTAGATGATGCAGTATATGGTTTAGATGATGCAAAAATGCAAATTATGCAGTTGATTGGTCAATGGATTTCTAATCCTAATGCTGTTGGAACAGCAATAGCAATTAAAGGACCTATGGGTACTGGAAAAACAACTCTAGTAAAAGAAGGTATTAGTAAAATTTTAAATAGAGATTTTGCATTTATGGCTCTAGGAGGAGCAACAGATAGTAGTTTCCTAGAAGGCCATGGATATACATACGAAGGTAGTACATGGGGTAAGATTGTAGATACTCTTGTTAAGACAAAATCAATGAATCCTGTAATTTATTTTGATGAGCTTGATAAGATTAGTGACACACCCAAAGGTGAAGAAATTGCAGGTATTTTAACTCACTTAACAGACACTACACAAAATAGCGGATTTCATGATAAATATTTTGCAGAAATTGATTTTGATCTAAGTAAATGTCTATTTATATTCAGTTATAATGATGAATCAAGAGTTAATCCAATTCTATTGGATAGAATGTATAAGATTCAGACCAAGGGTTATGAAAAGAAGGATAAGCGAGTAATTAGTAAAAAGTATTTAATTCCAAAGATTCAAGAACAAGTCAATTTTAAAGAGGATGAAGTAATTATTGCCGACGAAACAATTGACTATATTGTTGAAACATATACTGAAAAGGAAAAGGGAGTTAGAAATCTAAAAAGATGTTTAGAAATTATTCATACAAAAATTAATCTATATAGATTAATGAAGCCTGACTCAAGTTTATTTGAAAAAGAGACTTCACTGACAGTTGAATTTCCATTCAATGTAACTCCAGAAATCGTAAGGAAACTTATCAAGGTGGATGAACCAAATCACAGTTTACATGGATTATATATTTAATTAATTTAAAGATAAATATGTTACTATAAATAGATGTCATCAGAAAAAACTTTTTTTTTGGAAATAAAAGACAAGCTTCATTATATTAATGAATCTATTGGAAAATTATTTCAAATTAAAGAAGAAGTATCTACATTAATTAAGCAAAATAATCTAGATATAGAAGTAGATTTAAATAATTTACTTAATGAAATTAGGGATAATACTAAAATTATTAAACAATTAAATAAAAGTGAATGTGATCATAATATTATAGATGATCATATAGAAACTGGAGTAGACAGTTGCATGCAAAAAATTACATACTGTGATAAATGTTTCACCACATTTTAAATAATATATAAATAAATTTATTCATTTATATATTAAATTAATACTCAGAAGGGAATGTACTATTACCTCCGCGTTCAGCAAGATAGTTTACTTGTTCAGAAGACATACATACACAACCCATACTATTCATATGACCTCCTGCAGGACAACATTCTGGTGTGAATTTATTATCAGCGAACATAAATAGTTGACCTTCAGGAAGAGGTACAGGTGTACCTATATTTTGTGCATATGATGATTGAGATGTGCTATATCCCATTTCTTTGGCATAAGAATCCGCGCGTTTTGTCCAACTACCTGGTTGACCAGCTTGCATATCCCAGTTAAGACTTGCACCATTTATCATAGATAAACCTTCTTGTAAACTAATTTTACTACAAGAGCATAATAAGTGTGTTCCTAAAATAGCCCCAATTATTAAACTGATAATAATAATTTCTAATCTGCATGACATACCGAATAATTTCATCTCCATTTTATATATATTTTAAATATAAAAATTAAATTAATGCTTTAATTAAATGTATATTCTCTAAATCTAAAAATCTATCAATACAACTATTATAATCAAAATACTTTACTCCATTTATATAAAAAGTTTTTTTATCAGTTATTAAATGATAAATATAATCTAATTTTATTTCTTCACCACGTATATCTAAAGTATTAACCATACCTAAATCCATATCACAAATAGTAATATTTGGTCCACCAATAATAGAATAATTATTTTCTAAAACATATCTCTTAACTACTAAATCCTTTGCATTTATTTTAACAATTCCAACAACTCTTTCACCAAAATTTAATACATCATTAACTCTAATATCTTTAATTTTAACGCTATGACCATCAAATGTTTCCAAGGTAGTGTTTTCTTCAAATCCTCCATCTAAATACTTATGTATATCACCTAAATCAAATTTTTTAGGAATGTATTTGTTACACTTTAAAGTTATTTCTTCAATTTCTAGATTATCTAATTCATCGTAATCGCCAAATATCGTATCTTTAATATTTATAATTTTATTACTGGTATTAATACAATAAACCAATTCATAATTATTATCTATTAATGTGCTATCTGGATGTTCTTTAACTTGTATCCAAGTGTTATTATACATAACTGCATGTTTTCCAGTACACTTTATTCCGTTTAATATATACATATCATCCATACAAGCCATTTCCATTATTGATGTTATAGTACTTTTATCCTTTAGTTTCATACCTACTTTTAAATCCTTAATTTTAACTTTTTGATTATTGGAGAGATCTAATATAGTATTACCATCAAAACACGAAGGAATTCCTGGTAATGGATTAACAAATTGTTTCAATATCATCATATCAATTATCCAAACTAGTATACCTGGTATTAATATTAATATAAATAAAGCCAATAATGGTATTGCGAATGGTAACCCTAAACCAAAAGGAATGACAAAAAGAATTACTATAATAGCAGCTAAAGATATTAATATAGCTGATATAAATTTAATAATTCCAGTTATTGATGCAATAATTGTTTGATATGTTCCTAAAAGAGTAAAAATTCCGGCAGTCATAACTGCTTGCGCTTGTCCAAACATATTTCTTATTTTTATCATAATAGTTTGTAAAGGTACTAAGAAATTTACTGCTCTTCCCATTATATCAGCTACAGTTTTTGCTAATGCTTCTCTTATAGAATCAAATAAATCTCTAATTGATTGAATTGCATTTCTAATTGAATCCATTAATTTTGTAAATACGTCTATTAAATAATAAAATGGTGCCAAAAATATTCCAATAATATCAGATAAAATACTATAAATACAATTGTTAAAATTTGAAGATGTAAATTCAAATGCTGTTTGATTATCTGGTTTATTAATTAATCCAGCAAATGGTATAACTGATGGATTACATCTCTGATTAAGCCAATCGGCTTTTATTGGTTCAATATTATTCATTACCAAAAAATATGATATTGCTACAAAAAACACTAGTATTAATATTATAGTTAGCCATAATGATCCTCCATATTTTTCCAGAAAACCAGCTTTGCTATATATTTTATTTATTACATTAGAAATAGAATCACTCATATATTTTATTTCTATAATAAATAAAATTAATTAAATCTTTAATTTTGACATAAATCTAACCATTTGACCTGGAGGTCCTTTCCACCCTGATTCCATAGTCATAACACCTCCTTGTAATATATACATCATTGCTACCACTGTTCCTATTGTTTTAGATACCATATCTTTCATTTTCATAAGTAAGTATTGAAATTGTGTTAATATATTTAAAAATACACCAAATATTGATTGAACAATTGATAATATAAAATTTCTAAGAACATTGAAAAAATCTCTTATAAATTGTAATGCATCCATAAAACCAGAGGTTGTTTCTCCCATCACATTCATGAGATAATCTAGTGGACTTAATAAATAACTCATAAAATCCATTTGCATATTTTGAATACAATATGTGAAATTTTCCATTGCATCATGTCCAAATGTTCCGGCAAAAGGCATTACTATTGGATTACATCTATATTCTGGCCAATTATCTTGTACATTTTTTATCCCTATTGCTAAAATATTATAAAAATACATCCCCACAAATATTAAAATTATTAATATTGATAAAGTAATATCACTTGATCTCATATTACTTTATATTGTTATTTTATTTTCTAGATTTTTTTGTTTTCTTATTCTTTTTAGACTTTCTAGACTTCTTAGGCTTTTTTGTTTTCTTATATTTTTTTGTTTTCTTAGGCTTTCTAGATTTTCTAGAATTCTTAGATTTTTTATATTTTCTTTTTCCTCCAGATAAACATGAAGATGCCATCTTATTTAGGGGTACTAGACCATTGCTTGCCCAATCACTTCCACAACTATTGCCACCACTTTGTACAGCTGCTGGATTACAAGCTGCACTTTGACAATGATCTGTAGCAGAATTAGCTCCAATACAAGTATCACAATTTCCATATGCATCACTTTGGGTACTTGTTGTATTAACAGACTGACTATTAGAAGTAGCTGTTTGACTACCTGCAGATACTGTTGGTCCTGGTGTATTAAATTGCGGAACAACAAGTGTTCCACTACCACCTTTGTATTTTCTTGATCCTCCTGTAGAATTTATTAACTGTTGAGAAGCTACACTATTTGATCTATATGTCATTGCATTTGATCTAGGATCTGTTGCACCTGATTCAAAACCTGCTTGTTGAACTGGTGTAACTAATGATTCGTCTGATTGTTCATGTGGTAAACTCATATATATAAATATAATTAGAATATAAATAATTATATTATTTATACTTAAAATAATTACTATTATATATTTATAATGAACGAATCTGAACGTCTTAATCTACAAAAAATGATTACAGCTAATAATGTAGAAAACAATACTGGCTTAATAAGAAATCTTAAACATAGTAAGATAATTTTAAAGGATGTTGATAATCTTTTAAAATTTAAAAACGAAAATAAATTTTTGGCTAAATCAAATCCAGATGATTTTGACCAAAAATGTGTATCCAGTGCTAAATTTTTATATGATAATTACACAGATTTATTTAACAAGGTAAAGAAAGATGAAATTAATTTACAAATATTAGAGAGACTATTAAATGTATTATATAATATTGAAGAGGGTACTTTAGACCAACATGAAGGATCATTTGAAGTTGGTAAGTTATTAAAACAAATCTATGTTGATAGTGCACTAAGAAAAGCTGATAAATTAAATGAGAAGGGAGAGGAAATTAAACCTAAACCTGTAAAAGATATTTCATGGAATAAGTTTAAAAAACAACAATCATCTTAAAGTTTTAATATTTATTAAGAATAGTAACAATATAATATTTAACAATACTGCATATACAAGTGATGAATAATGTTTTCCTTCTTTCTTAACAACTGTATTATAATAATTATAACTACTATATGAATTCACAGATATACATAATAACAATAGTAAAGAAACCGATAGTTTTTTATATTTTGACTTCCCTTTTTCTAAGATTAAAATAGCTAATCCTGCAAATATAGATGTTGTTCTTATTGATGCTAAATATGTTCGTTGATTGGATAATAAATTTCTTTCTATTGATAATTGATACTCTTTATTAGATAACTCTCTAGAATTTAATTGTGTTTTCATTAATATATAATATAATTCTAAAAAAATTGATATTTAAAATTATATAAAAAATATATCAAATAAATAATAATGACTTATAGTTTAGTTATCGTAGAGTCTCCGGCCAAATGTCAAAAGATTGAATCTTATTTAGGTTCAGAATACAAATGTATTGCTAGTTATGGACATATACAAGAACTACCTGGTATAAAGAATATTGAAATAAATAATAATTTTAAACCAAATTATTCCCCTATGCCAACAAAGAGTAATCAAATTTCAAAAATTAATACTCTCGTGAAAAAAGCAAAAGAAGTACTTATAGCTACAGATGATGATAGAGAAGGTGAAGGAATAGGTTGGCATCTTTGTCAAGTATTTGGATTACCTTTAAATACAAAAAGAATAATATTTCATGAAATTACAAAAGATGCTATTCAACGCGCAGTAAAAAATCCAGGTGTTCTTAATTTAAATGTTATTTATGCTCAACAGGCACGCCAAATTTTAGATGTTTTAGTCGGATATAAAATTAGCCCTATTTTATGGCAACATATTACTAATAATTCAAAATCTGGCTTATCTGCTGGTAGATGTCAAACACCTGCTCTTAGATTAGTATATGATAACCAAAAAGATATTGATTCGTCTCCTGGAAAAAAAGTTTATAATACTACTGGTTACTTTACAAAATTAAATTTACCATTTGTATTAAATCATAACTTTGAAATTATTAATTTTAACAGTACTACTAATACTATGGAAGACTTTTTAGAAAAATCTGTAGAACATAATCATTTATATTCTTGTAGTAAACCTAAACCTACTACTAAAAATCCTCCCATACCATTTACTACTAGTAGTCTACAACAAAAATCTTCAAGTGAATTAAATATATCTCCAAAAGAAACCATGAGTATTTGTCAAAAATTATATGAAGGAGGGTTTATTACTTATATGAGAACCGATAGTACTACATATTCTATTGAATTTATTGAAAAAGCTAGTGATTTTATAAAAGATAAATATGGTGATTCTTATCTACATGAAAATGTAAATAGATTAAGTGAAAGAAGTGAAGATAAACCTAAAAAAAAAGGAAAGGGAAAGAAAAAAGAAGAAGATAAAAATGCTCAAGAAGCACATGAAGCTATTAGACCTACAGATGTATCTGTTGAAAAGGTTCCAGATTCATTTACTCCTAAGGAAAAAAAATTATATAATTTGATTTGGTGTACCACAGTAGAAAGTTGTATGAGTCTAGCGAAATATAATTCAATATCCGCAAAAATTACTGCTCCAGAAGAAAAAGAATATAAATTTAATACTGAATTAGTTGAATTCCCTGGATGGAAAATTGTAAGAGGTTATGAAAAAGAAAATCCCAATTTTATATTTTTACAGACTTTAAAAAATAAAACAATTGTTAAATATAATAAAATTGCATCTAAAGTTAGTATTAAAGATACAAAATCTCATTATACTGAGGCTAAATTAGTACAATTATTAGAAGATAAAGGTATTGGTAGACCATCTACATTCTCTAGTCTTATTGAAAAAATACAAGAGAGGGGATATGTCACAAAAGAAAATGTTACTGGTAAGAAAATCAAATGTATTGATTATGAATTAATTGATGATGAATTAGAAGAAATAGAAGATCTAAGAGAATTTGGTAATGAAAAAAATAAATTAGTTATTCAACCATTGGGTATTTTAGTATTAGAATTTCTTATAACACATTTTGATAAATTATTTGACTATGAATATACTAAAAAAATGGAAACTGATCTAGATACTATTGCAAAAGGTGATACAATTTGGCACAATTTATGTAGTAATTGTTTAAATGATATTGATGACTGTTCCAAGGACTTAAAAACAATTGAAAAAAAAGTAATAAAAATTGACAATTTACATACATTTATGATTGGGAAGTATGGACCTGTTATTAAAAAAACAGAAGGAGAAAATACATCTTTTATAAAATGTAAAAAAGATGTAGATATATCAAAATTAGAAAATAATGAATTGTCATTAGAAGATATTATTGAAACTCAAAACCCTAATAAAATAGTTGGGCAGTATAAAAAAGATGATGTTATTATTAAAAAAGGTAAATATGGTAATTATATTGAATGGGGAAAAAATAAAAAATCATTAAATGGTATTAAAAAAGATATTGATGATATTACAATTGATGATATAATTCCTATTATAGAAAATAAAGTAAGTTTAAATCCTTCAATAGTAAGAGAAATAAATTCAGAAATTAGTATTAGAAGTGGTAAATACGGTAATTATATTTATTATAAAACAGAAAAAATGAATAAACCAAAATTTATTAAATTAGGTGGATTTAAAGGAAATTATAATACATGTCTTAAAGAAGAAATAGAAGAATATGTTTCTAAAAATTAACAAGGATGAGATAAATTAAAGCATTGAATTATTTTACAATGTTCACATATACCTACAACTCCATAAGGTTTAAGAAATACTATACTATGATTATATCTTAGACAATCATTTTTTTTCCATGTTTGTTGGTAAATATTATGGTATTCAATGGGTACACTTGAATTATTTCGTTTCCATGCATGAATAGATTCATCACTGAGTTCACACAACTCTCTAGTATTATTATTATTATTATTATTATTATTTGTTAATGTAATAGGTATTTTTTGTGCCCTACATTCGGGACATGATCCATTCCATAAATCACTACATATTTTATGATATACATGATTACATTTATATGGCTTGTTAATATCATTATCTTCTATATTATCTAAACAAATAGAACAAAAATTTAAATGTTCTTCTATTTGTTCGTCACTCTTCATACATCTGGTATTCATTGGTCCCATTTTAATTGATTCGTATATAATCATATATGAATTGATATATTCAATTTTATTTACTAATGATCAAAATATATTTTTGACCATAAATATCCGAAAAATATTATTGCTACTCCTAATATAATTAGATTTTCTACTACTATTGTCATATTATAAATATATTTATATGTATTTATATTATCTCTTATTGTCATTTATACTTAAATATAATTTTTAATTATCGTCAATTTTTTTATAAACTATATTCATATGGCACTCTTACCTGATAATCTCTAATAATTTCATTTTTTAACTGATTAAAAGCTATGGTAAAATTAAAATTATTCTCTCTGAAATCAACCAATCGTCCATCATGATATCTAAATTTAAATTTTAACTTTCTTATTTTATCAATTGTAGGATTGTATTGACTTACATTTTGTAAAAATCCATTTCTTGAATCAAATATTTGTCCATTAGGTGTTGTTGTTATGGCAATTTTTGCAAATGCAGTATTAGTTGCACCGTTATAATCATTATTATATGTTGAATTAGTTGACATTGGATATGGTTTCAATTCATCATAAGTATTAAATTTTTCTAATTCCATATAAACAGCTGAATCACCAAACATATTAATTGTATATGGAGCTACGATATAATAACATGTTGCAGGTTGACCTGTAGGAAGATCGGTACCAGTCTCTGGTATTAGCCAATCATAGCTGGCATATTCAAAAGAGACTGGTGTTGTTTTATTAATAGATGTATATACTAGTTTATTAAAACCTAAATATGATGGTAATCCCCAATTTGCATATTGTTGAAAAACATTATTAGGTTGATTTAAAGCCAATGGATTACTACCTGCTGGAGATAATCCAGTACATGATACATCGTAAATAGGTGATTCGTTGAATTTAAATTCAAACTTATCAAATGTATTTCCAAAATACATTTGTTGTCCGACTTGATCATAATATGTCTTAAAATATGTGTACTCTGATCCTGCTATTCCGGCTTGGTTGATAAGAAAATCGGTTACAGCCTTATTCATTAGATTTTCTATTTCCGTTGCCATTTGAGAAGGCGTAAAAAATCCTTCTTGTATTTGAATTTCATATGGCATAGATACATTTGCTGCTAACGCTAAATATTTAGGGACATCACTATTAACTGAAGGAATGAGATAAAATTGTAATTTTGTATTTTGTTGATAATTGCTAAATACATATTGGTTTGCAGGAAATTCTATTTCTACTAATCTTAATGATTGTACATTTGTTAAAGTCTCAGGTAATGTTATTTCAAAATAATTTGAGTTAGGCCATTGACAAATATCTCTATCTTCAGTATGAATAGTAACTAATTTTCTATCTAATACATATGTATTTTGTCTTCTTATTAATTGATGTTCAGAATTAACATTATATTGAGGGAATCTACTCATAATATAATTTAAACAAAGAATAAAAATTAAATATATTAAATGTATTATAAATATAAATGAGTGGATCACGAAATTTTAGAACACCTTCTTATGGAGGATCAAATAATTTTTGGCAGAAAAGATCAGGTGATAATTTTTCAATTGAGTTAATTCCTGAAACAGGAGTTAATAGTGTATTTATAAGTAAAGATTTAACAGTGTCAAATACCATAACAGTTACTTCATCTGAAACATGTAAAGACAATATAAAATCAATAGATCATGACGTTGATGATATATTAAGGCTTAATCCCAAACAATATAATTATAAAGAAGATGAAAAAATTCATTATGGGTTTATAGCAGAAGAAGTAGAATCAATTTATCCAAATTTGGTTACATCTACAAATGGGTTAAAAGGTTTAAATTATTTAGAAATAATACCTTTATTATTAAATAAAATAAATGATTTACAAGAGCAAATAAATAGTTTAAAAGTAAATACTAATAAATAAATTAAAAATAATAATATATTTTATATGACAAATAAAATACATTATAAACAAAAAGGAGGCGATACTAAACCGTTACAAATTACAAACTCATCTGATGCAAAAGAGTTCGTTCCTATAAAAAGATTACCATATGATGTAAAATTATTTTCTTTTTTTTGCATATTAGGTATTATATTTAAAATAATTTTTGCTAGAGGAACAGATGATTATGCAACTGCTACCGTGTGGGGATATGGGTTTAGTGTACTTGCTTTATTAGGATTAATTGTAAGTTCTTTCGCTATATCGTCAAAGAATCAATTTTCAGAAGGAATAATCGGTTTTTTCAAAATAACAGTAACAAGTTCACTACCGATTATTTTAAGTATTGTAATTATTACATTAACAATTATGCAAAATATATCTTTTTATGATCAAATTAATTCTGGTAAAGTAGCTGATGAATTTTATTCATTTTCTACTCTATCGTCTTTTTTAATTTTAGTGCAAGTAGCATTGGTAATTAATTTTGTAATTGACAAATTAAAGGGCTCAACTAGTGGTAAAAATAAAAGTGAACTTATGAATATAATAGCATCTGAAATGAATAGTATAATACTAATTCTATCAGTTGCAAATATCGGATTTATTGGAATATTACAGGTAATATTAAAATATTTTTCAACAGATGGTTAAATATTAATAATTTTATATGTTAATCCTAATTCTTTACTATTTTCCCAAATTCCAGAAATTTTCACCATAAATTTATTTGAATTGTTAATTTTATCATCATTTGGATATATTTTTATACAACTGTTCTTCAATAACTCGGAAATACTATATTTACATATTTTATTATTTGAATTATATAGACCTAAAATATCTTTTTCAATATTTAAAATATGTTTTAAACACTCGGTATTCTGGTTTATATCAAAATTATATTTTATTTTTTTAAAATAACTTTCTTTTGAAGTTATACTTAAATCAAGGAGAATATAAATACCATTTAATGTAATATCTTTACTTGAATATGTTAATTTAATAAATTGACTATTTTCTATAATTGTATTCTCAATAGGTTCTAAAAAATATACATTTTTTTTATAAAATTGACTTGTTGTTAATAATAAATTCATAATTATATATTATATCAACATATATCTTTATTCTGTTTTAAATTATGTTTATAATGCTAATACTTATTAAAGAGTATAATAAATATTAGTATATTGTAATGAAATTTCTAGAAACTAATTTTAATGAATATTTATCATCATATAAAAAAGAAAATTTACATCCATCATATAAAAAAATTTATAAAGAGTTTCCAACCGATATATCCAAATTAAATAATTTAATTTTTTATGGACCATCTGGTATAGGTAAATACACACAAGTATTAGAATGTATTAAAAAATATAGTCCAAGTGAATTAAAATACGAAAAAAAATTGATTTGTGAATATAATAAAAATAATTTCTTTTTTAAAATAAGTGATATTCATTTTGAAATTGATATGGGGTTATTAGGATGTAATGCCAAATTACTATGGAATGAAATTTTTATAAATATTATAGATGTTCTATCTTCTAGAAGCAATAAAAATGGAATTATTCTATGTAAAAATTTTCATAAAATACATTCTGAATTATTAGATTGTTTTTATAGTTATATGCAAAAACATTTTAATAATATTAACATTATTTTTATTATATTAACAGAACATGTGTCTTTTATTCCAGATAATGTAATTAATACTAGCTATCTTATATCTTTTCCACGACCATGTAAATCTTCGTATAATAAAATAATAAATAAAAAATTACCAAATAAAATTTTACTCAAAGATATTAATAATATTAAAAGTCTACATTCAAACGAAATTATATTAAATAACAATATTCATAATTATGTAGATAAATTATATTCTCTCTTAATTGATGTTCATAGTATTAAATTTACAGGATTTCGTGATATACTATATGATATTTTTATTTATGACATAGATATTGGTTATGTATTATGGAATATAATAAAAAAATTAATAATTAATGATAAAATTAAAGATGAAGATATATCATATATATTTATTGAATCATATAGCTTTTTACAGTTCTACAATAATAATTATAGACCTATTTATCACTTAGAGAATTTTTTGTATAAAATTATAAACCTAGTAAATGAATTTTAATGACGCGTGTTTAAATTTACAATTAACTTATCCATTTTCAAGAGAAGATTTACGAAAACAATATAGAATATTAGCTTTAAAAAACCATCCTGATAAACATATTCCAGATATTGATGGTATTTATACAGAAAAATTTAAAATAATAGGTGAATCATATTCATATTTAAATAATCATCTAGAAGAAAAGGACGATTATAATGATAATGAAGATTATAATTCAATATTTAGTAATTTTCTCTCTTCTATGTTTTCTTCAAATTCAGATGAAATTTCTAATATAATTAAATCTATTATATCTGATTGTCAAAATTTATCCGTAAAATTATTTGAAAATCTTGATAGAGATTCTGCTATTAGAATATTTGAATTTGTTAACACATTTCAACATATATTATATATTCCAAAAGATACCGTTGATAAATTAAAAGAAATAATTAATAAGATGAATGAGTCCGAAAATATCATAATATTAAACCCTTCGTTAAATGATATATTGATTGATAATGTTTTTATATTACATTTTGAAAACGAAAAGTATTTT